>Ga0268283_1000325_pt1 | contig 36775 bp, 44 predicted proteins | sample saktaG_13_FD_190140 | JGI IMG/M metagenome (GOLD analysis project Ga0268283, IMG submission 190140) | Saline water microbial communities from Sakinaw Lake, British Columbia, Canada - sak_2013_06_06_36m | ecosystem: Environmental > Aquatic > Non-marine Saline and Alkaline > Saline ...
GCCCGTCGCCCAGTAACACCGAGACATCATTGCTACCCCAGTTTGCCGTGACCACATCCGCGTTGCCATCGCCGTTCACATCCGCCACGCTCACGGAGTAAGGATAATCACCCACCGCGAAAGTCGTTTGCGCCGCCAAACCGCCCCGCCCGTTGCCCAGTAACACCGAGACGTTATTACTATCGCCGTTTGCCGTGACCACATCCGCGTTGCTATCGCCGTTTGCCGTGACCACATCCGCGTTGCCATCGCCGTTCACATCAGACACGCTCACGGATTGAGGAGTAGTTCCCACCGCGAAAGTCGTTTGCGCCGCCAAACCGCCCCGCCCGTCGCCCAGTAACACCGAGACGTTATTACTATCGCCGTTTGCCGTGACCACATCCGCGTTGCCATCATTGTTGAAATCTTCCACAGCTATGGAGATAGGAGTCGTTCCCACCGCAAAGGTCGTTTGTGGCGCGAAGGTGGCGGGTTTTAAAGTTGTTGGGGTTGTCATGTTGGATTCCTGTTTGTGGGTTTTGTTATTTGAATAAATCTGAATGCGTGCCGGTGCGTTCAAAAATAAGGTGTGGCGGGTTGAAACGGTAAATCAGCAACCAATCGGGTTCAATGTGACATTCGCGGCGATTGGCAAAATTACCGATTAACGAATGGTCACAATAACGCGGTTCCAAAATTTCACCCGCGAGTAATTTTAACGCGATGGTTTTAAATTTATTCATGTCTTTGCCGCGTTTTTGCATCAATTTTAAATCTTTTTCAAAACGATTGAGATAAACCGGCTGATACATTTTAGATGCCCAATTTTGCGAATAAATCATCGGCATTCGCGCATTCAACCAAGCCAACGCTTTGTTCAGATTCTTGGAAGGCTTGCAAGGTTTCTTCGTTTGGGATATTCAACGAAAACGGTAATGCTTGCCGCAGTGCAATTTGCTCAAAAAATAACGCGACGGCTTGCTCTGGACTTAAACCAATACGGTTCAAAACGGCTTGCGCTTTGATTACGTTGGCATTGGTATCGAAGGTGATGGTGGTCATGGTGGATTCCTGTTTTGTGGGTTTTGTTATTTTGACAAGCCTAATTGAAAACTCAAGGCTTCAACGACTTCATTTTTCAAATCATCGCGTTGAATTTCGCCGAGTTTTTTTATTAAGCGTTTTTTGTCAATCGTACGAATTTGATAACAAAGTACAAGCGAATCTTTGTCTAACTGGGAGTGTTCTTTTTTCAACAGCACTTCGTTCGGGTAAATTTTGCGTCCCGTTTTTAAAGATGTAATTGGCAAGACATTGATAACAGGTAGCATTGAGTTGATTTTATTTTCGCTGATAATCAAAACAGGGCGAGTTTTACCTTGTTCGGAGCCAACCGTTGGGTCAAGGTTGACTAAGTAAATACTCCAACGCTTGCACATCACCACGCCTCGTGGTCGATAGCTTCAAAATCATCGTTGATTTCTTGTAAGTCGCTTAAAAATAAGGGGTCGTGCTGACAACTTTTCATTTCATCAAGTTTGCTAGCTTTTGTGTTTTTTTCAAAATAGGCTCGCACAATGTCGTTGAGCGTTTCACTGAGCGACTTGTGTTTAGCTCGCGCAAGATACTGAAGCTCTTGCGCGAGGGATTCGGATGCGTCGAAGATGATGGTGGTCATGTTGGATTCCTGTTTTGTGTTTGTTGTGAAATTTACCCGAAGAGATTTAAAGCTCCGCTTCACTCGCGTTTATCGCCTCGACAAACGCCCGCATTTCATCATTTTCAACGCGCGAATAAATGTCTAAAACGGGCAACGTTAAATCAATCGACGTAAACGTAATGTCATCGTCAATGTAATAAAAACTGGATTGCCAACCTTCGTATTTTCGACAAACTTCAATTTCCACGCGGTCTTGTTCAATCAAAACGTATTCTTCTAAACTGGGAATGCGTTGGTAAATCTGACGTTTCAACGTGCGGTCATATTTGCGCGTTGAATTCGACAGCACTTCAACAATAATGCGCGGTGATTCGGTGTAATAATCGTCGTTATCATCATTGCTGCAAACCACCATCACGTCAGGATAAAAGTATTTCCCCCCTTTATCCGCCCGCAATTTAATGTCAGAACTGAAGGCTTCGCACGGCGTATTTTTCAAATGTCGATACAATTCACCGCACACGTTGAAAATCAATCGTTGATGATTTTTACTCGCGCCCGCCATTGCGTAGACTTCACCATCGATGTATTCGTGTTTAATCGCGCTGATTTTTTCACCGTCGAGATAATCGCGTTCGCTGATGAAATCGGTTTCGTAATGCGGCAAATTCATTTTTTACTCCAAATCGAAAAATTAAAACACGTTGCTATAACTGTCGCGGATTTCTTTTAATTCCAACGCTAACTCGCGGCGCATCTGAAAATCACGGCGCGTGTGGGCGATGTTGTACGGAATCAGCGGATTACGTTCGTATTTCACGGCGGTACGAATAATGCCAATCCATTGCCGGTCGTTGTCTTCCATTTCTTTGAAACGGTTACGAATACGCTCAAGCTCTTGATTACAATAAGTAATGAAACCCGCCGCGTAAAATACGCTGTTTTTCAAATAATCCTGCAACGCCGCCAAATCGCCGTTAATTTCGTCCACGACTTGTTCAAAATTAGTCGGTTCAGCGGCTTTTTCAATTTCTTTAATCGCTGTGGCTAGTTCGGTTGTGATTGCTTCGGCAACGACTTTTGCCGCGCCACGTCGTGCGGGAATAGGTTTCAAAACCGCCCACAAACCATTCCGCAAATAATGCGTTAAACCGCCATCTTGTTTGGTTTTATCGTCGCCGTGATAAAACGCTTCTAACGTTTTGATTTCTGCCGCACGTTCATTTAATAAACGGTCACGCGCTTGCAAGGGTTTCGCAATAAACGCTTCGACAGCGACGCGCCCAAATCGTAAAAATAGCACCTGAAAACCGTGCCGAATTCGCGCTTGTTCTATGCCTTCGTCTAAATGCGAATGCAGCAAATTACGACGCACGTCTTCGGTTTCCCAGAGTAATTCCTGAATTTTTCGCACAATGCCATCAATCAACGCTTGCAAGGCTTGCGCGAGTTGGTCGGTCAATTCGGTTTCAAATTTCTTTTGAATTTCGCGGAATAATTCTTCGCGAATTTTGTAATTTCCTTCGCGTGGGTCGGGCATTGAAAGCGTTCCGCCAGCCGTGTAAATTCGCTTTAATTCTTCGGGTTGGGCGGTGATTAAATTCGATAATAATGCTTCGATTTTTTGGTCATAAGCCGAACGCAATGCCGCCAATTCTTCATGTTCTGCGCCCAATGAATCGGCTTCGGCTCGCCCTTGAATGCTTTCGGCGTACCACATATCGAAATCTTTTTTGATGCGTTGCCATTCGCGCCCCCACCATTGATTGAATTCTTTGCCGAGCAAATCATCTTCTTGGCGGTCATTTTCAGCAACCGTTCCGTAAATTGGTTCGAGTTTACCCAACATTTCAGTCGCCAATTGGCGCGTCGCATTCACCAACGCATCACAGCGTTTTTGTAAAACGCCCGAACGTTCGTTGTCGATATAAAAATTCACCGCCTCTTTCAACGCATTCATGCCGTCGGGAATGCCTAATTTTTTCAGTTTATTTTTATCGTCGGCACTTTTTGAACGGCGTAACGTGTCGTCGGTTGGAATGCCAAACTCAACCAAATGCGAACGCGCACAAACTGGCAATAATCGGCGTTCAGGCACATCCGCCCAAAATGTTTTGTGTTTGGCGAACGTGTCACGAAAATCAATTTGATCGTCCATCGCGTCGGCTTGCGTCAACACGACAAAGACTTTATCCGACACGCGCAAACTCGGATCTTCGGCATCGGCAACGAGTAACATTTCTTTTTCAGGTCCCGTAATTGACGGCTGTTTCATTTCTTTGGCGTAAATAATCGCGTCGCAATTTCGCAACCGATCAACCGCTTGTTCGGCGTGCATCAAAATACCCGAATTAAATCCTGGTACGTCGTGAAAAATAATGTCGCGGTCACTTCGCAAACGAACCGTTTTTAACTGAATGCGTTTAATCGCCAAGGCTTGAGCGCGGTTTTTGAAAATCGCTGATTGCAATAAATCGCTGATTTCACCAATGTCTAAAAACGATTGTTTAAAGCCGTTTTTCAATTTGGTGAATTCATAAATCTGATTAAGATTTTTTTCGGTATCGTTAAAATCTTCCTGAATTTCTTTCTTTTCTTTGTCGCTCAACAACGCGCCCGCCAAAGCGTCTTGACGTTGTTTTTGCAATAGCGCAATTTCTTCACGGCTGTAATACTGAATCGACAATAATTGGTCTTGTTCGGTTTGCGCCGACCAAATTTCCGTGCTGGTAAACGTGCAACGCTCACGCGCCGACGGCAGAATTTCTTGTCCCAGCCACGCATTCAATAACGCACTTTTGCCCGCTTTTTCCAAACCAATCACCGCGACTTCAAATCGATTGGCGCGTAATCGTTCCAATTGTCGATTCAAACGGTCGTGTTCGTGTTCTAATTTTTGCAACATCTCCGGCGACAATTCCACGCCCGTTTTATTGCTCAACGTCATCAATTTGTCGGATAACACCGACGTTTTTTCTAAGCGTGTGAGTTGTTTTGCACACGTTTCTTGCCAATTTGCCATGATATTTCCAGTTAAAAAATTTAAAAATAAACGAAGTTACACGAGTACAGAAAAGTCATAAAGCGTTTCGGGCGCGATTTTTTCTACCATGAAGCCGTCATTTTCTTTTTTTGCACAACGCAATCACGCAAATACAAATTGATTAAACTCTGATAAGGCACACCTAATTCCGTTTCCATCTCTTTGAAATACGTTAAAACGTCATCACTTAACCGAAGATTCACCGCTTTTTTCAACTTTGAAACATAAGGATTTTTGCGTGCTTTCATCGTCGATAAATCATATTCTGCTTTCATAATTGACTCCTTGAATAATGTTTAGATTCTTCTTTCGTTGCCTGACGCGCTGAAATAATACGAATTGAATGCCCCGAATCTCGCTCACAATGACAAATTAAAAGTAGTCTTGATTGACTGCTCAAGCCAAGCATCAAAAAACGGTCTTCGTTTTGAGAATGCGGTTCATCGTAAAACTGAATCGCAAAGTCATCATAAAAAACCGATTTCGCTTCCTCAAAAGATACACCATGTTTTTTAAAATTAGACGTTGCCTTTTGAGAATCCCAAGCGAATTTAATCATACGTTATCTCTAATTTCATAAACCTCCCCAAAAAATCAAAATCCCCAAACCAAGAACGAAAGCCCCGCGCCTTCGTTCTCGCAATTCCTCAATAATCAAAAGCGAAAACAAAAATGTGAAATTACTACTGTGCGTTACGAACTAACCGAACATCATAGTAGCCGCCTTTACTATAGCTAAACGAATATCCGCCGTCGTCGAAAACGACATACCACGCAGAGTAACTATCGTCAGCAACAGGCGAAGAAGACCAAAAACGTTCACGTTGTGTGTTTGGGAAATAAGCGGTGTCGATAGGTAGAGTTCCATAAGATACGCCTAATTTTATAATACCTAAGAGTTCATCCTTCGTTGGCATTCTCCAGTCACCACTTGCACCGCATAAACTTTGCGAATTCACGTCAAATACAAAACTGTCAGCATTCATTTCTGCTCCGAAATCAGCGGCGAAATTTGAGTAACGTTTATTCATATCACGCAAACCGCCATCTGTGGTTTTTACTTCCCACATCAAGCCCGTTTTGTTGTCTTGGGTGCAAGCCCAATCGTTTGCTTTGTTTCCTAAAACTGGATTGATGGGACAATCTTCTTCCCCTTCTAACGCGCCACTGTTACAAATTTTTGTGTAAGGAGAATCAATTGGAGCGGTGATTTCAATTGTTTTTAATAAAACTGTACTCGTTAAATTAGGTCTACCGTTGTCTACTGCTGTTGCACTTAATTCAAATTTACCCAATTTATTATAGACATGCGTGAATGTAAGCGGTGTGTCATTTGTTGATGTTTGTGTTTCTGCTTTTGTGCCATCTTTCCAATCAACGGTAATTGAACGTAGATTGTTATCGCTGTTTGTGGCTTTGAGTTGCAAGGTATAAACTTTGTTTTGTTCAACTGAATTATCGCCATTCACTAACGTTAATGTTGGCGCATTATTTGTTGAACTTGAAACGGTGTAATTACCGCTAGAAACTTTGCCTTGCAACACATTTTTAGCGTTATAAATTCCCACTTTGTAAGTTTGTGAACCCGTCGTAAAAATCGCCCGTGATAACGAATAACTGGTTCTTGTTCCTGTCATCGACGCTAAACCTTTGCCCAAATCGATTTTGACTTTGTTGCCTGTGGTTAAAGGCACATTCAACGTCGCGGAAAATTTAAACATCGTTCCAGCCGTTGCAGATGTTGGCGTGACGCTGGTTTGCGTGATGGCTGTTTTTGTAACGGTCGCAGCTTGAACATTCCCGATAACGGCAATGACGAAGATGAAACAGAGTGGCGCGATATATTTGTTCATGTTTTTCTCAAAAATTTTAAAGTAACGGCGAAATTGCCGCTTGTAATTCACTCGCCGACAATTCGCCAGCGTGACGATAAATAACCATTCCCGCAGAATTTACCACGACCGTGTAAGGAATCGCGCTAATTAAATTGCCCAATTTTTTCGCCAAATTAAAGCCCGCCCAATCGCCTGAAATCAACAAGGGATAATTCACGGCGGTTTTTTGTTGAAAGGTTTTGACGGCTTCTAAATCATCCAACGCGATGCCGATAAATTGTACTTTTTCGCCGTATTGCGTTTGCAACGCCATAAACGCGGGAATTTCTTTTAAACACGACGGACACCACGTTGCCCAAAAATTCAGCACGATAATTTTGCCATTCCATTCGGTGGAAGAATGCGGCGTGCCGTTTAAATCTGGAAATGAAAACGTCGGTAACGGTTGCGGCTGTTGTTCGATTTGCCATTGATTCAGCATCCGAACACCAATGCCAGCGGTCAACGCCAATAAACTCATAATAAAAATAATCTGTAACGTTTTCATTTTAAATTTCCAATTTCTTGGACAGAAAGGCTCGTTAATTTAGCAATTATTTCAATGCTCAATCCTTCGGCTAACATTCCTCGTGCAATCAGGCGTTTTTCTTCTAATTTGCCTTTTTGGATGCCTTCATCGAATTTCTTTTTTTGCAATTCAACCTGCTTTTTTTGGAATTCTTCCCAATTATATTCCTCAATCATTTCGGCTTTTTCTTCGGGCGACACGCCATTTTGTTCAATATGCTGCACGACTTTTTGCACTTCGGATTTATGATAATTTGATTCTTCAACGTGACCATCTAAACTATCAAAAATGATTTCCAGCCATTCACGATAAGCCGTTGGCGTATTTTCATCAACATAACGCGGACACAAATAAATGATTTTGTGCGGAATCAGGTTTAAACCTTTTCCCGCTTTATTTTTCAAATCAAAATCAATCGTTAAAACATCTTCGCGGCATTTCGTATCGGGTGACGTTAAAACCACAATCGTATAAACCGCTAATGGTGGTTTGTAATTTTTCGCATTTTCTACCTGTTCAAGCAACGCGACGCAGTGATAATGCAAAAAACGGTCGTAATGATCGTCGGCAGCATATTGATGTTGAATTTCGACAATCACGCGCCCTTCAAGGTCTTGCGCGTACAAATCAAATTTCACCGCCACTTTACCAATGGTCGGTTTAAATTCTTTTTCGGTTTCGACTTTATCGATATTTAACTCAATCCCCAAAATATCTCGAACAAAACCTTTGAAAACATCCACGTCGCAAAAGGCTTTTTTGAAAATAACACCGTACTGTAATGAGGCGACTTGTTTCATAAAATTTTCCTAAGTGAGTTGTTTCAAACGATAAATCAATTCTAACGCTTGTTTAGGTGTTAAATCGTCCGCGCGAATATCGTCCAATAATGCCATTACGGGATTTTCGGATTGCGACACAAACAAATCAATTTGGTCTGAACCGCGTTTGACTTGCTGTTCAGCGTAAGCGTGCATTTCGAGTTCGCGCAATTTCGTTTTGGCGTTTTCAATCACCACACGCGGAACGCCTGCCAATGCGGCAACTTGTAATCCATAACTTTGACTTGCTGCGCCATCTTTGACCGCGTGCAGAAAAATAATGGTGTCGCCGTGTTCGATCGCTTCTAAATGCACATTGTGAATGCTGCGATGTTCATCAGAAAGCGCGGTCAGTTCAAAATAATGCGTGGCAAACAGCGTGAAGGCTTTGGTTTCTTTCGCCAAATAATCTGCACACGCCCACGCTAACGAAAGCCCGTCAAACGTACTCGTGCCGCGACCAATTTCGTCGATGAGAATCAAACTTTTCGAGGTGGCATTATGCAGAATGTTGGCGGCTTCGGACATTTCCACCATAAACGTCGAACGCCCGCTACTCAAATCATCCGACGCGCCAATTCGGGTAAAAATTTTATCAATATCGCCGCAGGTGAAATTTTTCGCGGGAACGTAGCAACCAATATGTGCAAGCAAAACCATCAATGCAGTTTGACGCATAAATGTGGATTTTCCTCCCGCGTTCGGGCCAGTAATCATCAACATTCGACGCTGCATCGACAACGCCAAATCATTCGGCACAAACGGCGCACTCGAAACGTGTTCAACCACTAAATGCCGACCTGCTTCAATTTGAATGCCATTTTTATCAGTCAAAATCGGCGGTGATAAATTCAACGTTTCAGCGCGTTCGGCAAAACAACTTAAAACATCCAACTCCGCCAACGCACTCGCGCAACGTTGTAATTCTGGAACCGATAAACCAATAATTTCGAGCAGTTGTTCGTACAAAAACTTTTCAAACGTTAACGATTTTTCGCGTGCGCTTAATACTTTGTCTTCAAAATTTTTCAATTCTTCGGTGATGTAACGTTCCGCGCCTTTTAAGGTTTGCTTGCGGCGATAATGCGCGGGAATTTTTGCGGCGTGCAAATGTGAAATTTCAATGTAATAACCGTGAATGCGGTTGTAACTGACTTTCAAGGTGTTAATGCCCGTCGTGGCGCGTTCGCGTTGTTCCATGTCGATTAAAAACTGATCCGCGTTTTGGCTCAAGTCGCGCAGTTCATCGAGTTCCGCGTTATAACCACCAGCAATCACACCGCCGTCACGAATCAAAACGGGCGGATTTTCAACCACCGCACGCTGCAATAATTCGGCGGTGTCGGGTTGCATGTTGATTTGTTGGTTCAAATGTTGAATTTGCGGATTATCGTGCGTCGCTAAAAGTCGTTGCAATTGCGGCAAGGCTGTCAAACTGTCGCGCAAGGTAATCAAATCGCGAGGGCGTGCGGATTTCATAGCAACGCGCGAACTAATCCGTTCAATATCGCCAATGTGGCGTAATTGACTTTGTACATTTTGATAATCGCGCGAATGCAGCAAACTTCCGACGCACGCATAACGGTGTTTCAAAACGGATTGATTTCGCAACGGACGATTCAACCAGCGACGCAAACAGCGACTGCCCATTGCCGTAATCGTGCTATCCAGAACACCAAAAAGTGTGTATTTCATTTCGCCCGACGGGTGCGAATCGAGTTCTAAATTTTTTCGACTGGCGGCATCGAGCAAAATGCAATCGTCGTTACTTTCAACGCGAATGCCTTGAATGTGCGGCAAGGCGGCTTGTTGCGTATCTTTGACGTATTGCAACAATGCGCCCGCTGCGGCAATCGCCGTGGTGAGTTCTTCGCAACCGTAACCTTTTAAATCCGTGGCTTTGAATTGCGAAAGCAACCGTTCTCGCGCACTTGAAATTTCAAAATGCCACGCGGGACGACGGCATAAACCGTTGCGTTGTTTCAATGTGTGCGAAAGTGCAAAATCGTCGCTGAATAATAATTCGGCAGGATTCAAACGGGCGATTTCGTTAATCAGCGCGTCTTCCGAATCGACTTGTTGCAACACAAAACGCCCGCTGGTCACGTCTAAACTGGCGATGCCGTATTGATTTTTTAACCATGAAACCGCTACGAGTAAATTGTCTTGGCGTTCTTCGAGCAACGCTTCATCGGTGACGGTGGCGGGTGTGACGATGCGAACCACTTTGCGTTCGACGGGACCTTTGCTGGTGGCTGGATCGCCGATTTGTTCACATAACGCGACCGATTCGCCAGCGCGTAAAATTTTGGCAATATAATTTTCGGCGGCATGATGCGGAATGCCTGCCATCGGAATCGGTTCGCCATTTGAACTGCCGCGACTGGTGAGCGTGATATTTAAAAGTTGCGCGGCTTTTTTTGCGTCATCGTAAAACAACTCGTAAAAATCACCCATTCGGTAAAAAACCAGCGTGTCAGGATGTTCGGCTTTGATGCGGAAATACTGTTGCATCATGGGAGTGTGGGTGGTTTCTTGGCTCATACGTTCTTTTGACACTGCTCAAAATTTTTCAGTTTCATGATTTATAATTTTATGGGGGAGGATGTCAAAATTCTATCATGTAGCTGGGGCTATCGGAAATCATCCCAAAACCTGAAAATGCCCGGATGTCACAGGTGGTGGTTATTGTGTGTTAAAGTGAATCGAGCTATTTGTAGATGAGTCGCTCAATCTGTAGTCGAAAATTATTAACTAAACTTACCAAAGGTAAAACAAAATGCTTATTTTAGGTCAAAAAATTGTTGAAGGTTCGGCTCTAAGACAAATTGCCGAATATCCTTTGGCGACAACCATAAACAGAATTACAGAAACTGTTTATCAAGTGAATGACAAGTTGCTCATCATCAAAGAGCTTGCTGATAAATATGATTCTAATGAATGGATTGTAGAGTTTGAACCCGATGATTTCAAACCATTTTATTCAAGTCACGATTTTTATATTGCTTTGCTACATAAAAGCTGGAGCAATGCTACCTGCTTGTTGACACCAAAAGATGTTAAACATTTTTTGGATTTGGACTCTGAAAACGAAGAAACTCAGACAATAACAGTGAAGTCTGCTATTTGTTCGGGATTATTTGAGGTAAAAAGTTCGAAATTAGGAAACAGTTTTAGCACAACCTTTATTATATTAGACGAAAAGGTAGATTTTTTTATCCGTTAGTAGCGAAAAACCTCGCCGTTCAGGGCGAGGATGTAAGCGGCTCAAACCTCAGATACAAAAAAGCCGCCCACTGTCAGCTCTGCACCAACCGAACATAAGCCACGTTTTTTGCTTTTTCATTGTACAGCGTTAAACAATCCCGTTGATAAATAGCGATCCCCGCGATCACAAATAATCGTCACAATCACCGCATTTTCAATTTCATTTGCCAATTGCAATGCCGCGAAAACCGCGCCGCCTGACGAAACGCCGGCAAAAACACCTTCTTCTCTGGCTAATCGGCGCGTCATATTTTCGGCTGACAATTGGTCAACGTCGATAATCCGATTCACCCAATTCGGTTCATAAATTTTCGGCAAATACTCGGGTGTCCAACGGCGAATTCCGGCAATTTTAGAATCGCCTTTTGGTTGCACGCCGACGATTTGAATATCAGAATTTTGCTCGGTGAGATATTTCGACGTTCCCATAATTGTCCCCGTCGTTCCCATCGCGCTGACAAAATGCGTCACGGTTCCTTCGGTGTCGCGCCAAATTTCCACGCCCGTCGTTTCATAATGCGCTCGCGGATTATCAGGATTTGAAAACTGGTCAAGAATTTTGCCTTTTCCTGCCGCTTCCATTTCACGCGCAAAATCAATTGCCGCCTCCATGCTACCTGCGGCGGGCGTTAAAATGATTTCCGCGCCATACGCTTGCATGGCGGCGACCCTTTCCGCCGTCATATTGTCGGGCATAATCAGCGTCATTTTATAACCTTTAATCGCCGCCGCCATCGCCAACGCAATGCCAGTATTGCCGCTGGTCGCTTCAATTAAACGGTCGCCCGATTTGATTTCGCCACGTTCTTCCGCGCGAGTAATCATACTTAACGCGGGTCTATCTTTGACCGAACCTGCTGGATTATTGCCTTCGAGTTTGAGCAAAACCGTGTTGCTCGAATGATGTGGTAAACGTTGCAAACGCACTAACGGCGTATTGCCAACAAACGATTCAAGTGTGGGATACATTTTCATAATTTTAAAATGGGTTAGATTTAAAGAAGTGCTGAAATTATGCCACAGTAAACGTAATTTTATTTGTGGTTATCGTGTAAAAACTGGTAAATTCATGCCACTTTCAACCGTAGAGATTTCACCATGAACCAAGTACAAATCGACCAAGTTAAAAATTATCTGCTCAATTTACAAAACAACGTTTGCACCGCTTTGGAAGGCGAAGAACCGTCGGTGCGTTTTATCGAAGAAAAATGGGATCGTCCTGAAGGCGGCGGCGGACAAACGCGGGTTTTAGCGAATGGCGATATTTTTGAACAAGGCGGTGTGAATTTTTCGCACGTTTCAGGGTTTAATTTACCCGCGTCGGCAACCGCAAGTCGTCCAGAATTAGCGAATCGACAATTTGAAGCGATGGGCGTTTCGCTCGTTATTCATCCGCGAAATCCGTATGTGCCAACCTCGCACGCCAACGTGCGTTTATTTATTGCCAAAAAAGAAGGTGAACCGACGATTTGGTGGTTTGGTGGCGGTTTTGATTTAACGCCATTTTATCCGTTCAAAGAAGACGTGGTGCATTGGCACGAAACAGCGCGTGCAGCGTGTGAACCGTTTGGCGTGGATGTTTATCCGAAATACAAAAAATGGTGCGACGATTATTTCTTTTTAACGCATCGCAACGAAACACGCGGCGTGGGTGGATTGTTTTTTGATGATTTGAACGAAGGTAGTTTCGAAGACTGTTTCACCTTTATGCAAAGCGTTGGCAATGCGTATATTCAAGCGTATTTGCCGATTGTGCAAAAACGTAAAGCCACGCCATACGGTGAACGCGAGCGGAATTTTCAATTGTATCGTCGTGGGCGTTATGTCGAATTCAATTTGGTTTATGACCGTGGCACGTTGTTTGGGTTGCAATCGGGCGGACGGACGGAATCCATTTTGATGTCGTTGCCGCCAGTAGTGCATTTTCAATATAACTGGCAACCCGAAGCGGGAACGCCCGAAGCGGAATTGTACGAAATATATTTGAAACCGCAAAATTGGTTGCAATCGGCATAATTATTCCAGCCAAATTCGATAATACTTTTCCCCAAGCTCGCAAGGAAACAACACTTGCGGGCGACTTTTCAATAAAATTTCTAAATCTGTTTGCCGAGTAATAAACCCAGCCAAATTGTGCCGCTACAAATCAAGCTATTGGCGACAAAAAGTCCGAGCATAAAACTGGTTTGTGTGTCGAAGGAGAAACCGTGTTCGATTAAAAATAAAATCAAATACAAACCCGAAAGCGTTAAATATGCGCCAATGATTAACACCAACAATGTGGCGCGTTGTTCAACGGGAAGGGCGATTTTTTGCAGCAATAATGCCGCCACAATCCCAATCATTAACGCGCCAATCGCGTTAACCACCATCATGCCGTAAGGAATGGAACTGGTCGGCAACTGCAAAACGCCGCTGCTGTACCAAAACAAACCACGTCCGCATAATAAACCCAGCCAAACCGCCATTAAACAACTGCTCACGCTGACGGCAACATTCAAAACCGCTTTGCCGATTTGACCTTGTTCGAGCAAGTAAAACGTTTCTAATGAGAAGGTCGAAAACGTGGTGAACGCGCCAATAAATCCCACCAAAATCGCCGCGCGATAATCTAATGCAATCGTTATCCGCTGCAATATCAACGTTTCACTGAGCAAACCGATTAAAAATGAGCCGCCGATGTTGACGAATAATGTGCCGTAAGGAAAGCCGCGTCCGAGCCATTGATATAAACCGGTTGATACCAAAAAACGCATCATCGCGCCACACGCGCCACCGATAGCAATGACGAGTAGCTGATTCATTTTTTAAAACGGACGAATGAAATGTTCGCGGTAATAACGCAATTCTTCAATCGATTCGATAATGTCATCGAGAGCTTGATGGGTCGATTCTTTGTTAAAACCGTCTTTGATTTCAGGACACCACCGCGCCGCCAATTCTTTGAAAGTCGAAACATCGATGCAACGATAATGGAAAAATTCTTCCAACGTTGGCATATAACGCACTAAAAAACGACGGTCTTGCCCCACGCTATTGCCACAAATCGGCGATTGCCCTGCATCCACCCATTGACTTAAAAATTCAACGGTGGCTTTTTCGGCTTGTGCGGCGGTGACGGTGGAGGCTTTCACGCGCTCGATCAAACCCGATTTGCCGTGATGTTCTTGGTTCCAATTATCCATCGCCGCCAACGTTTCGTCGGATTGATGAATCGCCAGCACGGGTCCTTGCGCCAGAATGTTTAGGTTTTTGTCGGTGACAATCGTGGCAATTTCGATAATGACATCGACTTCAGGATTCAAGCCGGTCATTTCTAAATCAATCCAAATTAAGTTTTCTGCGTTTTTTGTCATGAGAATTTCTCTAAGTTTTTAAGCGATATTTTGCCAAACGGCGGCGTTCAAAAAGCAACGTAATCAGCGCGTATAATAACATCAACGCCGTTGCCAAACATCCAACTTGCCAATGCAACAACGGTTGTAATTTCACATTTGCAAAATACAAACCCACGCCCAAACTCATGTATCCCAACACGTTTTTAACATCGTAATCGACTCGATAAAATTTTTGTCCCAAAAAATACGACAAAATCGCCATCGCCGCGTAACACGCCAACGTCGCGTAAGCCGAACCGGTGTAACCGAATTTCGGAATCCAATAAAGATTTAAAACAATTGTCAAGCCCGCGCCAAACAATGAAACGCCCGCGCCCATCAACGTTTTATCGCTGAGTTTGTACCAAATCGACAAATTGATATAAATCCCTAAAAACAAATTCGCCAACAATAAAATCGGTACAACGTGCAAACCCGCGCGGAATTCTTCGCCAATAAAGTATTTGAAAAAATCCAAATACAGCGTCACCAGCAGAAAAATAAACACGCAGAAAATCGTGAAATAATGTAGCACTCGCGCATAAATAATTTTCGCATCACTGTTTTTGGCATACGAAAAAAAGAACGGTTCGGCCGCATAACGAAACGCTTGAATAAACAACGTCATCAAAATCGACAATTTATAACACGCGCTGTAAATGCCCAATTGCGCCAAATTCGTTGCCGTATCGTAAGGCAGCAGATATTTAAGCAACGCGCGATCCAGCATTTCGTTAATAATTCCCGCGAAACCAATCACCACAATTGGCAACGAATAACGCGCCATTCGTTTAAATAATCGCCAATCAAAACCCGCGTTGATACCTTTCAATTGCGGCATCAAAAACAGAAATTTGCTGCCGCTCGCAATCAGATTCGCCAAGAAAATATAACCGACACCAATTTCTGGGCGATAAACGTAACGCAACCATTCGACGTTTTGCGCTTGTAATTTAGGACATAAAACAATGAAAAATAAACTCAACACGACTGTTAGCAGAATTTCAAAAATTTTAATGCTGGCGAAACGTAACGCTTTATTTTCAGCGCGAAGTTTGGCAAATGGCAACGCGGCAATCGCATCGAACGTTAAAATCAACGCGAAATATAAAATATATTCCGAATGTGTGGCGTAATGTAACGCGCCAGAAATCGTGCTGTTGAAGGTCGTGAGTAACGCGAAAATACTGAGGTTGAGCAATAAAATAAAACTCAACGCGGTCGAATAGGCTTTATCGTTGTCGCTGCGAAATCGAAAATAGCCTGTTTCAAATCCAAGTAACAAAAACACCGATAAAAAGCCCGAATACGCATAAAATTCCGAAACTACGCCATATTCTGTCGCGGTGAAATAATAGGTATAAAGTGGAACGAGCAAATAATTTAGGAAGCGTCCGAAAATACTACTCAAGCCATAAATGGCGGTTTGTGAAACGAGTTTTTTAAGCATGTGCGGCGATAAAGTGTTTGCGGCTTTCGGCTAATTGCTCAATGGTTGCCAATGCTTTCGTTTCGTCCGCCGTCAAATCTTGCAGAAAAAAATCGTTGTTATCTTGAACCCACGACAACGGCATTTCCCACCACGCCAAATTCACCAACGCTTCACGCACTTTTTCAGAAAAACGAAAACGAATTAAACGTGCGGGCGAACCTGCGTAAATGCCATAAGGTTCGCTCCGAAAATTCGGCGGCACGAGTGAGCGCGCTCCGATAATGCAACCATTTTCAATAATTCCGCCGCCGAGCATCATCACTTCATCGCCCAGCCAAACATCGTTTTTTATAATAAAATCAGTATATTGGGGGGGGGGTAGCATTCTTCAAGCCTTCGCCATAAATAGAAAACATCGCCATCGAAATGGTGCGTGATTCGTGTTGACCGTTGAGTAAAAATTTCAATCGCAAACCACCCGCAACGTATCGACCCACACGCAAACTTTGAAGTCCGGCATCGTATTTCACCATCGAACCCACCCCAAAACCTGAACATTTTCCAATGTAAAAAGTGCCGTTAATGTTTTCGGTTTGGTCTAGCCAATTACGAAAAAATCCGTGTGGAATCATTGAATAACCACCTTGCGAATAATTCAAAATTTGAAATTGTTTAGCCCAGCGGTGATTTTTATCTACGCAGGTGAAATCGGATTCTGTGATGATTTGCATAATTTAGATTAGAATTTTTCGGTTTTAAATCCGCGAACCGACACGGCTAAATGTTGCGCTTGTTGTTCAAGTGCTTCTGAGGCGGCGGCGGCTTCTTCAACTAATGTGGCATTTTGTTGAGTTGCTTCGTCCATACGCCCAATCGCTTGATTTACTTGACCAATACCAGAACTTTGCTCCGCCGAAGCGTGACTAATATCCGCCATAATGTTGGTGACACGTTGAATCGAATTCACGATTTCTGTCATGGTTTGACCCGCCTCAGTGACTAATTTTCCACCGTCATTCACTTTTCCAACGGAATCATCGATTAACCGTTTGATTTCACCCGCCGCATTCGTGGCGCGTTGAGCTAAATTCCGAACTTCAATCGCTACCACCGCAAAACCTTTACCTTGTTCACCCGCTCGTGCCGCTTCAACTGCGGCGTTCAACGCCAAGATATTGGTTTGAAAAGCAATATCGTCAATCACCGTAATAATATCAACAATGCGAAGCGACGAGGTGTTAATGTTTTCCATTGTCGTCACTACCTGTTTCACCACTGACAATCCTTTGCCCGCAATATCCGCCGCGCCAATCGCTAATTGATTGCCGTGTTTGGCATTTTCGGCATTACTTTGTACCGTTGTGGTTAATTCCATCATGCTGCTGGCGGTTTGCTCTAAACTGGTGCCTTGCTCTTCGGTACGATGTGATAAATCATTATTTCCCGCTGCAATTTCTTTTGATGCCACGCTGATGGTTTCAGCAGAATCTTTGATTTCGGTAATCAAGGATTTCAGATTTTCAACCGTGCTGTTCATGCCATTGGTGACTTTGCCAAATGTGCCGAGATAATTTTTACTAATCGTTTGTGTTAAATCGCCTTTTGCCAGCGCATTCGCCACGCGCTCAATGTCATTAAAACCGTTATCGCACGTTTCAATCAGCGAATTTAGCGCGTTAATAATATCTTTGAAAGCAAACTCAAACTTTTGATTGTTGCCACGTTTAGAAAAATCGCCGTTTGCGCCCGCATTCACTAACACGTTAATTTCATCACTGAGGCTGAGTAAAGTGGTTTTGATATTATCAACCGCATCGGTAATTTTGCCTTTTTCGTTGGGTAACTTTTCCATATCGATTGAAAAATTACCTTTAGCATATTGCGTAATGACATCCACTGCTTTCATTTTTGTCGAAATATGTCCGTTAACCAAATTGTTAATTTCCGTCGCAATTTCACCATAAACGCCTGATAATTTACTCGCGTCAATCCGTTCACTGATGAATCCTTGAGTGTGTTTTTCGGCTAAGTCTTGTTGTGCCACTACGAAATTGTTGAGCGAATCTTGAATGCGTTGCATGGAATGAAATAATACGCCGACAAAATCTTCATCTTCATCCACAATTTGCTGACTTAAATCGCCTTCGGCAATCCGTTCAGCAATTTCGGCAACGGTCGCTAAATGCACCAACTCTTTTTTAAATTGTAACGCCAACAACACTAAAATTGTAGATTCAAAAACGACAAATAAAGCGTGTAAAATCACAATGCCAAAATCGGCTCCGTTTCTAAATACCCAAATGTTGTAATGGGCGGCTTGTAGAAAGTTTAAAACCAAATGATGCACGGCGATGATTGTCGCGCCATAAACAATCACGCGCCAATCTCGATACGCCAATAAAAATGCCAAAATTGTAAATAAACCAAAGTGCATTTCAATTAAACCGTGACTGGCTTGAATATGAATGGCAATTTGTACAACCAACGCCGTAGCAATTGTAATGCGTAATAAAAACGAACCCGCAGCGGCACGCCAAATTAAAAAGGGTACAACAAACGCTGGCACGCCAATCAATAAACTCATCAACAATGCGTCGTAAAACCAACCAATGCCGATTGACACGAACATCAATACGGCAAGCGTGATAATCATGACTCTATCTACTTGCGTGCGAATGGGTTTTAACAAAACCTCTTCATCAATTTTCATAACGATTCCTCATTGGCAGGCGTAAAACAATGCGGTGGAGTGGTATCGTTTAACGCCATCCAACCCAACATTCCTGCGCTATAAAGAAACCAAGTAATGAATAAAATGGTCAGCGAACGTGGGCGACTGAACAATTTTTGTAGTTTTATTATGGATGCGGACATTTGATTGAGACACCTGTTAATATGTATAAAATTTAATTTCGTTTATCGGCAAATGTTACGAATAATTAAGTGAGCCTCGCGTTTGAGATTAACGCTCGATGAATTTTTTTTCCAGCTCTAACAAATCTCGTTTTCGTTCACTAATTCGTTTTGCAGGCGAACCCGAATAAATACCAAATGCTTCACAATTTTTACGAACCAAACTCAACGCGCCAATCGCTACGCCTTCTTCCAATGTGACATTTGGCAAAATAATCGAACTCGAACCAATAATGACATGACGACCAATTTTAACGTCACCGTGTTGCACATTGGTAAATTTAGCAGGAATCATCGGATTGGTCATAAATTCACCGCTGTAATCGTCATTGCTGCTGTAAATTGTCACTCGAGAAGATAAACCTGAAAAATCCGCCAGCGAGATATTTCCCGCGCCAATCAAAGATGAAAAAACGGCGATGTGAATGTAATTGCCCAGTTCAATGCCGCCTACGCCCGCCGACAACACACAAAAATCATCAATTCGGACATGATTACCGATGCGAATGTTTGAGCAATTGTAATAAGACGCTTTGTCGGACAAAAACACATTTTCACCCACTCGCGCAAAACCCATTTCGTTGATTTTTTCCGTTGTGAGCCACGCCATTATTCATATCCCCAGGTTTTAGTGATTTTGGAATTCGTGTCAATTTGCTACGTCGAGCCAAGCAATCTGTTTTCCAGTTGCGCGTTCATAAAGCGTTTCGGGTGAAACATCAAAACCACAATGCCACGTTAGCGTTGCCCATTCGTCTAATGTGAATGCTTGAAAATTTTCAATGTCACGCAAAGTTTCAGCAGCTTCGTATTTGAAAATCAAATCGCGTAAATCAACATCGCCCGATTCACCCGTGTTAAAAACCAAATGAAGTCGATAATCGCCTAAATACTCTGCTTTTTCAACCGTGATAATCATTGCCGTTACACCAACGGTTTAATCTTGTGAAAGTCTTTGCTGTTCCACATTTCGAGCAATTCTTGTTCATGTAATTCTGCCCATTCACCGACCAAACCACGCACTTTAACAGGTAAATGCCCCGCTAAGATATTAAGCGTTTGAATATCCATGACCGCTCTATGTTCGTTATATTTCACATGAAAATGGGGCGGATTATGTTCATTGAAGTACATATAAATCACAATTCCTAAAAAGCGACTTATTTCTGGCATTTACAAATCCTCTAAAAATTTAATTATCAACGAAACGATAAAATCAACTTGTTCATTTTCTAAATTTGGATACATCGGCAAACAAATCACTTCATGCGAGATTTGTCGCGCCACAGGTAAATTAGATTGTGCCGCTGACGGCAAACTACGATACATTGGAAAATCACTAATCAACGGGTAAAAATAGCGTCGCCCAAAAATGCCATTGGCTTTGAGTTTTTCATAAAGCGCGTCACGATTCGGGGAATTGACGAAAATTGGAAAATACGCATAATTGGCAACGTGTTCGCCAACATTTGCACAACGAATGCCCGTTACATTTTTCAAACCTTCGCGATAACGCGCATCAATTATTTTGCGTTTTGCCAAAGCGTCGTCGATGCCTTTGAGTTGCAATAAACCAAACGCCGCGTTAATTTCGCTCATTTTTCCGTTGATTCCCGCCGCTACCACCGTGACTTCATCGACAAAACCAAAGTTTTTCAAATGATCAATGCGACGTTTCGTTTTTTCGTCTGGGCAAATAATCGCGCCACCTTCAAACGTGTTAAACACTTTCGTCGCGTGAAAACTTAACACCGACAAATCGCCATAATTCAAAATGCCGTCGCCATTTTTGTCTTTTACGCCAAAAGCGTGTGCCGCATCGTAAATAACTTTCAGATTATAGTTGTCGGCGATTTCTTGAATTCGCGCCACGTCGCACGGATAACCATAACAATGAACGGGCATAATCGCGGTGGTTTGTGGCGTAATTGCAGCTTCAATTTTGTTCGGATCAAGATTTAGCGAAATGGGATCAATATCGACAAACACCGGTTTAATGCCGTTCCACAACAATGAATGCGCCGTCGCGACAAATGAATACGGCGTGGTAATTACTTCGCCGGTAATGCGTAACGCTTGCAACGCGGTAATTAACGCAATTGTGCCATTGGTGAACAGCGCGAGATGTTTCACACCCAAATAATCACACAACGCTTGTTCGAGTTGTTGGTGAAACGTGCCGCCGTTGGTGAGAATTTTGTTGTCCCAAATCTGTTCTAAATACGGGATAAATTCTGCGAGTGGTGGCAGCGTGGGTTGCGTGACGTAAATGGGTTTCATGTTTTAAGCGTCGCTGACTTGCGCTAAAAATTCCTGCATATCGTCATTTTTTACATGCTGATAAATTTCGGCGACAGACAACGAAAAATCAAGCGATTGAAACGTGACCGAGTCGCCTAAATAATAAAAGTTCGATTGCCAAGCATCTGCTTTACGATAAACCTCCACTTGAACAAAATCCTGTTCGATTAAAATGTATTCTTCAAGGCTCGGTAATGTTTGATAAAACTGGCGTTTTAACGTGTGATCAAATTTGCGTGTTGAACTGGATAACACTTCGACAATAATGCGCGGGGATTCCGTGTAATAAGCGTCTTCGTCATCATTTTCACAAACCACGATTACATCTGGATAAAAGTATTTTTTAGCGTCTACGCGCACCTTAATATCCGAAAAAAATACTTCACAAGGTGAGTCATTTAAATAATTTCCCAAGTGCCGCACTAAATTAGCAATAATCCGCTGATGATTTTTACTCGCACCCGCCATCGCGTAGACGTTTCCATCAATGTATTCGTGTTTAATCTCGCTAATTTTTTCACCTTCCAGATAGTCTTTTTCTGAAATGTAATTATCGTTTAGTTGGGGTAAGCCCATAATGTTTCACCTTAAAGTTGTAGTTGTGTCGGAACCGTAAAACTTTCGACGGACAAACCCGCACAAAATTGTTCCCACATTATTCTCAAACCTTTTTCCAAACCAGCCGCAACGTTTTCGGGTTTTGATTTGGATGAGTTTTTCATTCGGTCGCGCAATTGATGGCGTAAATTTTGTAAACCTTCGACGTTTTCGCTCCACGCTTTCGCTAATTCGACAAATTGCTCTGGCGTTTGTGCGACAAATTGATTTTGTAAATTTACCCGACTTAACATTAACAAGCCACCACGTCCCGCCAAACTTTTCCACGCATACGTCAAAACAGGCACGCCCATCCACAACGCAAAACCTGTCGTGGTGCCGCCGTTATACGGAAACGTATCCAAAATAAAATCCACGTCACCGTGCAACGCCAAATAATCAGGAATCGATTTTTTTGCATGAAATGTCAATCGCTCAATGGCTACGCCACGTTTCACAAATTCATTTTCTAATTGACGTTGCAACGGTTCATCTGACACATTGCCCAACACCATTTTCGCGGTGGGAATTTCGTTTAAAACTTTGCTCCACAAATCCAACGTTTGTTGCGTCAGTTTGCTGGTGCGATTGAAACTACCGAACGTGATAAAACCATTTTTCAACGCAGGCGAATCGACCACTGGCGGACTATTTTCGGGCGCGGCAAACGTTACGACGCTGGGCAATTGCACCAGTTTTTCGACAAAATAATCGTCCAACAAACCTTGCGGCGACCAATCCGAATCGACCAAATAATAATCCATCGCCCGCAAACCCGTCGTGGCGGGATAACCGAGCCACGAAACTTGAATCGGTGCGGGTTTATATGCGAAGGCTTGCAAACGGTTTTTATCGGTATGCCCCGACAAATCAATGGCAATATCAATGCCGTCATTCGCCATTTGTTGTGCGAGCTGAACATCCGTCAACGCCGCCACATCGCGCCAACCCGCAAAATGCGCTTTAATGCGTTGGGTAAAATTATCGTTTTTGGTATTGTTGTAATACGCGACGAGTTCAAACTGATTTTTGTCAAAACACGCCAAAAGTGGCTCGATAAAATAGGCGACGGCGTGATTCCAAAAATCACCTGAAACCATTGCAACACGCAATTTTTTATTTGGGTCACGATTTTCACGCGAATGAATCAGCGGTTGAACACCCTGCGCGGCAACTTCACCAAAACGTAACGCTTCTTGAAAGGCAAACTCAGGTGGCGCGTCGGGATTGTGGGCGAGCGTGTAAAGTAAATTTGTGTACGCTTCAACGTAACGTGGATTGGCGACCAAAGCCCGACGATAACTCGCTTCCGCATCGGCAAGATTACCCAAATTTTTCTGCATATTGCCTAAATTGCTGTGCGCTTCAGCAAAATCGGGATTGATGGCAATTTCGCGTTGATAACTTTCTTCGGCTTCCGTGGTGCGGTTTAGATTTTGTAAAACCAAACCTAAGTTGTAATTCGCTTTTTTGAAATTCGGATTGATTTTCAACGCGCGGCGATAACTGGCTTCGGCTTCGTCTAATTTTTTAAATTCGTTTAACGCATTGCCCAAGTTGTAAGCCGCTTCGGCATCTTGCGGCAATAATTCCGCCGATTTCTTTTTCGCTTCGAGTGATTCTTCCAAACGTCCCAATCGTTGTAAAACTGCGCCCAAAACCTTCCAAGTAAAACCGTGTTTCGGAAATTTAATCAACAATGCACGCGCCACTTTTTCGAGTTCGTCGTTTTTATTTTGGTTGAATAATTCGATTAAACGATTGGTTTCAGTTTGTGAAGGTTGAACCGATGTAGATTTTTTAGCGAACGATTTAGGCAACGGTTTTTTCATGAATCATCCGCCTCATCTGCCAACGCTATTAAACGTTTTTTCAAAGGTTCTAATTCCGCCAATGTCATGGTGCGAATCGTGGCGTGGGCAATTTTGCGACCTTTGCGCGGAGCTTTCGCGTACAAATGCAAATGCGCGTTGGGGATTTTTAACACGTCTTCATTTTCAGGTTTGCCGCCGATGAAATTCACCATCGCCACATGACCCACCGCCGCCGTCGAACCCAAAGGCAAATCCAAAATGGCGCGTAAATGGTTTTCAAATTGGCTGGTTTCTGCGCCTTCAATCGTCCAATGTCCCGAATTATGCACACGCGGCGCAAATTCATTCGCCACCAATTCGCCATTCACTTCAAACAATTCCAACGCCAACACGCCAACATAATTCAACGCCGTCATCAAACGTGTGACGTAATCTTCAGCTTTAGCTTGCATCGGGTCATTTTGACGACTTTCAGATACGCGCAAAATGCCGCCTTTATGCACATTTTCAGACAACGGATAAAACGCTAATTCGCCCGAAACACTTCGCACCGCAATGATTGAAATTTCGCGGGTGAATTTTATAAAACCTTCCACAATTGCCGCTAAACCTTCCAATTTTGCCCACGACGATTTTAAATCTGCTGCCGATTTCAAAACCGATTGCCCTTTGCCGTCGTAACCTTGCGTGCGGGTTTTTAAAATGGCGGGATAACCAATTTTCTCCATCACCTTTTGCAAATCATCGAAACTGTCTACGGTTGCATAAGGTGCAGTTGGAATGCCTAAATCGTTCAAAAATTCTTTTTCAATCAATCGGTCTTGTGCGACTTCCAGTGCTTTCGGTGGAGGATAAACTTGCGTGCGGGCTGTTAAAAATTCAGCAACATTTGCAGGCACATTTTCAAATTCATACGTCACCACATCGGCGCGTTTCGCCAGTTCGGCAAGCACTGTTTCGTCGTGATAATCGCCTCGTAGATGACTGCCCAACGTCGTGGCACACGCGCCAATCGAGGGATCTAAAAAAATAAAACGAATGCCCAACGGATAACCCGCTAAGGCAATCATGCGAGCCAATTGTCCGCCGCCTAAAATTCCAACTTTCATAATATGTTCTCGCGTGGGTCAGAATTTTCCAAAACTGTGTCGGTTTGTTGTTGTCTAAAATCGTTTAAAATCTGACGATATTGTGTGTGCTTGTTGCTGATAATCGCTACCGCTAATAATGCGGCGTTAATCGCGCCAGCTTTACCAATCGCTAAGGTTCCCACGGGAATTCCTGCGGGCATTTGCACAATGGATAATAAAGAATCCATGCCATTTAACGCTTTCGATTGAATCGGAACACCTAAAACGGGAATCGCTGTTTTAGCGGCGGTCATGCCGGGCAAATGCGCCGCACCACCCGCGCCGGCGATAATTACCTCGAAGCCTTTGCTTTCCGCGCTTTCGGCATAAGCGAATAATTTATCCGGCGTGCGGTGTGCAGAAACTACTTCGACTTCGTGCGAAACGCCGAGTTTTTCTAAAGTTTCAGCGGCGAATTGCATCGTTTCCCAATCTGACGTTGAACCCATAATAATGCCAACTAATGCAGTCATTTCAACTCTCCCAAAATAGCCAACATCACTTCTACATTCGCAGCGGAATCATTCAACGCGGGAATGTACGAATAATCTTCGCCACCGGCTTCCAGAAAAATATGTTTATTTTCCATCGCAATTTCTTCGAGCGTTTCCAAACAATCGACCGCAAAACCAGGACAAACTAAATCTACCGTTTTCACGCCTTCTTTCGGCAAGGCTTCCAGCGTATCAACACAATAGGGTTTCAACCATTCGGCTTTACCAAAACGGGATTGAAACACTAATCGCCATTCGTTTTCGTTTAACCCCAATTTTGCCGCCAATAATGCCGCTGTTTTTTGGCATTGATAAAAATACGGATCGCCTTTTTTCGTCAGCATTTCGGGCAAACCGTGAAACGACATGACCAACAATTCATTTTTAGGTTTTTCGCGCCACGCCGCTTCAATCGATTTCGCCACCTCCGCAATATAACGCTCATTTTGGTGATAATCGCTAATAAAACGAACGTTCGGCAAATGCCACCAAGCGTTTAATTCCTTAATCAGCGAATCGTAAACCGAAGCGGTGGTTGTTGAAGAATACTGCGGATAAAGTGGCAACACGATAATGTCCGTCACACCTTGTTCTTTGAATTTGCGTAATTGTGTCGGAATCGATGGTTCGCCGTAACTCATCGCATATTCCACCGACACATTTTCAGAACTCAGTTTTTTTGCCACATTTTCTGTTAATTGCCGTGTCAAATAAGTGAGTGGCGACCCTTTTTCAGCGTTCCAAATTTTGGCGTAGGCTTTCAGTGATTTTTGTGGTCGAAATGGCAAAATAAAACCGTGTAAAATCGGCAACCAAACAAAGCGCGGGATATTCACCACGCGCTTATCGCCCAAAAAATCTTTCAAAAATTTTCGCACCGCTGGCACGGTAGGTGCCGCTGGCGACCCGAGATTGGTGAGCAATACACCGATTTTTTTATTTGCCATTGTCAAAACCTACCGACTGATTAAATTTAAAAATTCAGAACGGGTACTGATTTCTTTACGAAAAATACCTTTCATTGCCGACGTAGTCATGACCGAATTTTGTTTTTCCACACCGCGCATCATCATGCACAAATGTTTAGCTTCAATCACCACCGCCACGCCGCGTGCGCCAGTAGCTTCTTCAATCGCATCGGCTATTTGTTTGGTGAGTTTTTCTTGAATTTGCAAACGTCTCGCGTACATATCGACCACGCGAGCGATTTTCGATAAGCCCAAAACTTTACCATCTGGCAAATAACCAACGTGGCATTTTCCGATAAATGGCAATAAATGGTGTTCGCACAATGAATATAATTCAATGTCTTTCACGATGACCATGTCTTCGCTATCCGCCGTGAAAATCGCGCCATTCAAGACTTCTTCTAAGGTTTTTTCGTAACCGTTGTTTAAAAATTTAAAGGCTTTTGCTGCACGTTTGGGTGTGTCGATTAAACCTTCACGGGTTAAATCTTCGCCGATGCCTGTAATAATTTGTGCGAAATTTTCTTCCATAACTTTCATAAACGGTAAATCTCAAGGGAAAAATAAGTGAATAATGTTAAAAAGTGTAGCACGCTACTTTGATTTGTCACGTTTTATGGCGCGTTTTATGACGTTCAAAACACGGCACAACAAATTTTCTATGGCATAATAACCGCCGTTTCACTTCTCTTTTCACACATATTATAAAAATAACGAGGATATACAATGAGTTTTTTCATTTCTGATGCTTTAGCTGAAGGTGGCGCAGCCGCTGCACAAGAACCCGGTGTTTTGGGGATGGTATTCCCTTTAGGTATTTTGGCATTTTTTTACATGCTGTTTTTACGTCCTCAAGCCAAACGCGCTAAAGAAAAAAAGCAAATGGTTGAAGCATTAGCGAAAGGCGCGGAAGTCGTGACTTCGGGTGGTATTTTGGGGCGAGTTGCTGAAGTCGATGATAACTTTGTCAAAATTGAAATCAGTGATAACACATTTATTCAAGTACAACGTCACAACATCGAAAGCATGATGCCCAAAGGCACTTACAAAGCCATGCACAGAAAAGCGACTCAATAAACACGCGGAATAAACGTAATGCAAAACCATTTCTCTCTTTGGAAAAATATCAGCATCATCGTGATGTTTTTAATTTCCATTATTTATTCGTTGCCCAATTTGTACGGCGACGATCCAGCGGTTCAGATTTCACACATTGTGAATCAACTCACGCAAGCGCAAGCCAGCGATATTGAAGCGACGATTAAAACGACTGGCGCACCGCTCAAAACGTTTGAGTTTAAAGACGGCAAAGTGTTGGCGCGTTTGACGAATGCGGATGATCAAATGAAAGTCGCGGATTTATTGCGCGATAAAATGGGCAATGATTACACTGTCGCGTTAAATCTTGCGCCGACAACGCCTGCGTGGTTGCAAGCCATTGGCGCAAAAGCGATGTATTTAGGCTTGGATTTACGCGGCGGGGTGCATTTTCTGCTCGAAGTGGATACTGATGCCGCCGTTAAACAAGCTGAAGAACGTTATAACGACGATTTACGTTTAGCGTTGCGCGATGCAAAAATTCATTATCAAGCCATTTCTAAAGATAGTGGTTTTATTAAAATCACCCTGAAATCGGCAGACGAAAAACCTGAATTATTATTGTTATTGAACAAAGATTTTCACGGTTTGACGGTGAAAGAACCCGAAGTAGCGGAACAAGTTTGGTTGCAAATTTCGGAAACTGATGCGCGTGAAATCAAAAAATCCGCAGTCGCGCAAAATATGACGACATTGCGGAATCGAGTGAATGAATTGGGCGTGGCTGAACCTGTGATTCAACAACAAGGCGAAAACCGCATCATGGTTCAATTGCCGGGTGTGCAAGATACGTCACGCGCCAAAGAAATTTTAGGCACCACCGCCACGTTGGAATATCGTTTAGTCGATACGGAACACGATGTGCAACAAGCGGTTTCGGGTCATTCGCCAATCGGTAGCCGTTTGTATTATGAAAAAAATGGCAGTCCGATTTTGCTCGATAAACGCATTATTATTACCGGCGATCAAATTGTCGATGCGTCTTCGAGTAGTGATGACGATGGTCGTCCGTCGGTGAGTATTTCGTTGAACGGTATTGGCGCGTCGAAAATGGGAAAACTCACCCAAATCAGCATCGGCAAACCGATGGCGGTGGTGTTTATTGAATACAAAAACGAAACGCGCATTGTGAACGGTCAAAAAGTTCGCCATAAAGAAAAAGTCGAAAAAGTGATTAGTGTCGCGACGATTCAAGGCGTGTTCAGCAAACGTTTTCAAACGACAGGTTTAGACAATCCACAAGCGGCGCGTAATTTATCGCTATTGTTGCGAGCTGGCGCGTTAGCCGCCCCCGTTGATATTGTGGAAGAACGTACCGTCGGGCCCAGTTTAGGTCAAGATAATATCAACAAAGGCATGATGTCGTTTATCGTTGGTTTTGCGTTAGTCGTTTTATTTATGGCGGTTTATTACAAACTGTTTGGCATGATTGCGAATGCAGCTTTGGCGTTTAACGTGGTGATTGTGGTCGCGGTTTTATCGATGTTGCAAGCAACGTTGACGCTTCCTGGTATTGCGGGGATTATTTTGACAGTCGGCATGTCGGTCGATGCGAACGTGTTAATTTTTGAGCGAATTAAAGAAGAACTCAATAATGGCAATACGCCGCAATCGTCAATTTTTGCGGGTTACGAAAAAGCCTTTGCGACGATTTTAGATTCGCATTTCACCAATTTAGTCGTGGCGATTGTGTTATTTGCCTTCGGTACGGGTTCGGTGAAAGGTTTTGCGGTGACGTTAATTATCGGAATTTTGTCGTCAATGTTTACGGCGATTACTGGCACTCGGATGATTATCAACTGGATTTACGGCGACAAGCACGTTGAGAAATTGTCGATTTAGAAAATGCTAACGGGTAGGCGAACTTTTTGTCTGCCCATTTCACGCTGAACTCCTCATTTAGAATTCAAAAAAATGAAAACAACAAACATCAATTTTATTGGCAATCGCAATATCGCCCTGATTTTTTCGGGCGTACTTTCCCTGATTTCGATTGTTTCGCTCGCCACGCAAGGCTTGCACATGGGCATCGATTTCACAGGTGGCACACTTATCGAAGTCGGCTATCAACAACCTGCCGATTTAAATGCGCTTCGACAAAAACTCGACGCGGAAGGCTTTGAAAGCGCGACCGTGCAAAATTTCGGCACCGCAAAAGACGTGTTGATTCGCCTGAAACTTCAAGAAGGCGTAAGCAGCGCGGATTTAAGCACCAAAGTATTAGAAAGTATTAACAAAGATGTCGCCACGCCAGCCAGTTTGCGCCGCGTGGAATTCGTGGGGCCGCAGGTTGGTGACGATTTGGCGGAAGATGGATTTTTAGCGTTGCTGTATTCATCTCTGGCAATTTTGGCGTATATCGCGTGGCGATTTGAGTGGAAATTTTCGCTCGGCGCGATTATCGCTACGTTTCACGACGTAATTGTCACGTTGGGATTATTTTCGATTCTCGGTTTAGAGTTTGATTTAACCGTTTTGGCGGCGGTTTTAGCCTTAATCGGTTATTCGCTCAACGACACGATTGTGGTTTATGATCGAATTCGTGAAAATTTCCGCGCGTTGCGTGATAAATCGACCGAAGAAATTATGAACATTTCGGTCAACGTCACGTTAAGCCGCACGATTATGACCTCGTTGACGGTTTTACTCGTGTTAGTGTCGCTGTTTTTCTTGGGTGGCGAAACGATTCATAATTTCGCGCTCGTGCTTTTATTCGGCGTATTTTTCGGTACTTATTCATCGATTTTTATCGCCAGTCCAGCGGCGTTGATGTTGGGCATCAGCCCCGCAGATTTGATGATTCCCTTGAAAGACAATTCCGACATCGCGCATTTGCCTTAACCACGCAAACGGTAATCAGCTATAATTCACGCTCATTTTTTAATTTAATTTTTAGGAGTTTTAAAACCCATGACAATCGAACGTACTTTTTCTATCATCAAACCTGACGCAGTAGCTAAAAATGTCATCGGCGAAATTTACAGCCGTTTTGAAAAAAACGACTTGAAAATCGTTGCTGCGAAAATGGTTCATTTGACGAAAGACCAAGCTGAAGGTTTTTATGCGGAACACAGCGCACGTGGTTTTTTCGGTAATTTAGTGTCTTTCATGATTTCGGGTCCTGTGATGATGCAAGTTTTAGAAGGCGAAAACGCCGTTTTAAAACACCGCGACATTATGGGCGCAACGAATCCAAAAGAAGCGGCTGCGGGTACTATTCGCGCTGACTTCGCTGCAAGCATTGACGAAAATGCCGTTCACGGTTCGGATGCAGTAGAAACCGCAGCACGCGAAATTGCTTATTTCTTCTCAGCAGATGAAATCTGTGCAAGAACTCGTTAATCCTAAAAAGGTTAATTTGCTCGACTTCGACAGAAAAGGCTTAACCGCCTTTTTTGTTGTTTTAGGCGAAAAACCCTTCCGCGCCACACAATTGATGAAGTGGATTTATCACGAAAACGTGTACGACTTCGACGAAATGAGCAATTTAAGCAAATCACTTCGAGCGTATTTAACCGAAAACTGTGTGATTGAAACGCCCGAAATTGTGGTGGAACAAATCGCCACCGACGGCACGATAAAATGGGCGATGCAAACGCATTGTGGCAATCGGATTGAAAGCGTTTTTATTCCCGAAGATGACCGCAATACCCTGTGCATTTCGTCACAAATCGGTTGCGCGTTGGCGTGTACATTTTGTTCGACCGCGCAACAAGGTTTTAATCGCAATTTAGCCACGTCTGAAATTATCGGTCAATTATTTGTCGCGCAAAATCGCGTCGGCAAAGACCGCCGAATTACCAATGTTGTGATGATGGGCATGGGCGAACCGTTGTTGAATTTCGATAACGTAGTCGCGTCAGTCAATTTGATGATGGACGATTTCGCCTACGGTTTATCAAAACGGCGCGTCACCATTAGTTCATCCGGCGTTGTGCCAGCGATTGAACGGTTGGGCGAAGCGTGCGATGTCAGTTTAGCGATTTCACTTCATGCGGTACGCGACGAATTACGCGATGAACTCGTGCCAATTAACAAAAAATATCCGCTCAAAATGTTGATGGATGCGTGCCGTGAAAACGCCAAAATCGCGCCACGTCGTTTTATCACGTTTGAATATGTGATGCTCGACGGCATCAATGACACCCTAGAAGACGCAAAAGGGCTGATTAAATTACTCAAAACGGTACCATCCAAACTCAATTTAATTCCGTTCAATCCTTTTCCGAATTCGTCTTATCGCTGTTCAAATAAAGAAACCATTTTAAAATTCAAAACGCTGCTGAATGATGCAGGAATTATTACCACCGTTCGCAAAACGCGCGGTGAAGATATTGATGCCGCGTGTGGTCAATTAGTCGGGAAAGTAGCGGATAAAAGTCGGCGACATTTGAAATTTCCAAACGGGGCGTAGTCTGTGCGTTCGTTTAAGGTGTTCATATTGGGCGCGTCGATACTGGGTTTAATGGCGTGCGCGACGACCGACGATAAAAAAACGATTGAAGGCAGTACGGCGGATATTTATTTTCAACTCGGCGTGCGTTATTTGAATTTGAACAAATTAGAAATCGCTAAAGAAAATCTGCAACACGCTATTCGATTAAACAATAAAAACGCGCCAGCCTTTAACGCGATGGGTGTGTTGGACGAAAAACTGAATAAAATAGACGCGGCTCGGTCACATTATCAAATCGCGTTGGATTTAACGCCGGATGATTTAAGTGTTAAAAATAATTACGGGCGGTTTTTGTGTGAACAAGGGGAAAGCGAAAAAGGCATGGCGTTGTTGATGACTGCCACGAAAGATGGGCTGAATGATCGTCCGTGGTTGGCAATGACCAATTTAGGGCGTTGCTATATGCACACGAGTCAATATCAAGAAGCCGAAGCCTATTTTGAACAAGCGTTACAATTCAACGCGAATTACCCGCCCGCTTTACTCGAAATGCAAAAAGTGAATTATCAACAAGGTAATTTTATGGTGGCGAAAGTGTATTTACAGCGTTTCGCGCAAGTTGCCGAACCCACGTCGGAATCCTTGTTAATTGCCGCGCAAATTGAAGGCGCGTCCGGTAATGCCGGAATGGCGAAACATTATGAAACCTTACTGTTAACAAAATTCCCGCTTTCGGCGGAAGCGAAACGGTTTAAATCAACCAAATAACTTTCCACTTTTCCACTATCGAGGTTCAAACATGGCACAATTCAAAGGCACATCCAAAGCAGACAAAAATAACGGTTCACCCGCTAACGACAGCCTCACGGGTTTAGCGGGTTCCGATACGTTAAGCGGCGGTTTGGGCAATGATTTTATCGATGGCGGCGTGGATAACGATTTGCTCAACGGTGAAAATGGCGACGACACGTTATTCGGTGGCGATGGTAAAGATACCTTAATCGGTGGCAGCGGTAACGACTCGTTAAGTGGTGGCAAAGATAACGACAAACTTACCGGCGACGCAGGCAACGACACGTTAAACGGTGGCGCAGGTGCAGACACCATGACCGGTGGTGACGGCAACGATTATTATTTTGTCGATAATCTCAAAGACTTCATTTCTGAAACAAACAAAGTCGTGACCAGCGGCGGCAAAGATACCGTTGATAGTATGTTGCTCAATTACACATTGCCGACCAACGTCGAAAATCTGATTTTAAGCGGCAACGATGTCAGCAACGGCACCGGCAATAAAGCCGACAACGCCATCACCGGAAATGCCGCCGACAATTATTTACGCGGCGGCGAAGGCAAAGACACGCTCACCGGTGGCGCGGGTGTCGATACGCTCGACGGCGGGTTTGGCATCGACACGCTGATTGGCGGCGACGATTCCGATGTGTATTTCATGGACAACACCGAAGACACCATCATCGAAACCGCAGACGGCGGCGAGTTAGACCAAGTCAACGCCACCGTTTCATTCAATTTGAGTTCCGCGCAAAACGTCGAAGCCCTCGAATTATCCGGCGCAAATGCTATCGACGGCACCGGTGACGATTCCGCCAACATAATTCAAGAAAAAGAAGGCGGCAAAGTCGCGAATTCACTCAACGGCATGGGCGGCGATGACACGCTCGACGGCGCAGGCGGTGACGACGAATTAGAAGGCGGTGACGGGAACGATATTTTAGAAGGCGGCGACGGCACAGACACCGCGATTTATAACGACCTGCAAAAAAATTATCAAATCACCTCCAGCGTCGGTTCTGGCGTGTCGCAAATCATCGTGAAATTCATCGGCGGCGATGGCAATAATCGTGATGACGGCGGCGAAGGCGAAGATATTTTATCGAATATCGAAATCATCCAATTTTCGGATGGCACAACGATTAACACGGCGGATGTTATCGCGGGAACTGTAGCCGCGCCAACTGAAACACCTGTTGATGAAACGCCCATCGATGAAACGCCGATTGTCGAAACGCCAATTGTAAAACCAGTTGTTGTGAAACCCGTTACGCCAACTGTTAGCCACAGCACTGTTGAACTCGCGGCAACCCAACCACCTGAAGATTTAGTTTTTGAGTTTGATTTCTCACTAACAAAAGACGCTGACACATTTGATATAGCTGTATTACCCAATGCCAAAACCGCGCGAATTCTAGCTTTAGGTGGCGACGATTCGATTCAAGGCGGAACGGCGGCACGTTGGATTGATGGGGGGGCGGGTAATGATGTCATTGTGGGTGGTCAATTAAATGATACCTTGTTGGGCGGCGTTGGTAATGATTCGTTGGATTCAGGAGAACCCCTAGATCCAACAGGTATTATTGGCTTAGAAGCTATTGCGCCAGATAAAAACGGTATTTATCACTATCAATCAGATTGGACGAAAGTCTTGCAAACCTTCAGTACCTCAACCTCATTGAACTTCAACAATGCTTACGCTGACTATAAAGACTATGGCGATGCCACTGCAAAAATCTCAACATATCCAAGCATCGACCCCGCTGCACATACCAACGTATTATCTGGTGGCGCGGGGGATGACGTGTTAGTCGGTCGCTGGGGTTCGGAGTCTTTAATTGGTGGCGGTGGCGTTGATAATTTGAGTAGCGGCGGCGGTGCTGACACATTTATTTTTGTAAAAGGTGATTCTGGCGTGGGTGCTGGCAATCGTGATGTGATTACGGATTTTGATGTTTCGTCGGGTGATGCGTTCAATTTTAGCGCGATAACAAGCGGAAAGTTGAGTTACATAGGCACGAAAGTTTTTAGCGCAACCAATCAAGTGCGAACGGAAGTTGATTTTGTGCATTCGACCACGATTGTGAAATTGAACCTCGACAGCGATTTGACCACCACCGAAATGGAAATTGAATTGACGGGCTTTCAGAATTTGACGGCGGATGATTTTGTGTTGGTGAAAGTGTAAATGATTTTTGAATACGATGAAAACAAGAGTGCGAGTAACAAAATCAAGCACGGAATTGATTTTGATGAAGCGCAATTACTTTGGCTTGATTGGAATCGCGTTGAAATTCCCGTTCCCAACGACGACGAAGTACGTTATTTAACGATTGCGATACTTAACAACAAACATTGGTCAGCCGTCATTACTTATCGGCAGTCCAATGTGCGTTTAATTTCAGTGAGACGTTCACGAACAAAGGAGATTGATTTTTATGAAAGCAACAGAATTTGACCAGCTTTTTGATGACGATGAAGAAGACATCATGGAGCATTTGGATTTAAAAAATGCGCGTCGTCCGAATCTTGAATACAAAAAAATTAGCTTTGAAATTCCGTTATGGATGCTTGAATCGTTAGATAAAGAAGCGGTTCGTGTCGGAGAAACACGGCAATCTCTTGTTAAGTTGTGGCTATCAGATAAATTAGCTGCTCATGCTTGAATTGACGGGTTTTAAGAATTTGACGGCGGATGATTTTGTGTTGGCGGTGGTTAAATAACATCGTAGGGGCGCACCTGCGTGTGCGCCCTGCAATGCACGAAACGCCCATAATCATAATGGACGATTCGTGAGTTGGAGGGCAGACACATAAGTCTACCGATACTTTTTTCTTAACTTTCGTTAACTGCATCCCATAATAGTGTTATGAGCGGGTGTATCTACCAATGCGAAGCTATAAAACCGCTCCGCTCTTTGTTTGCTGGCAAAGGGCTTGGTTTTCGCCAGAAGGAACAGTGCCAGCAAGTGCATTTTATACTGGATTTTCACTGAAAACAACGCATTAAGATTATTAACAAATATTAGAAAATATCAGCGTTTTGGATACTATGACGCAACCCCTACGGGAATTTGGAGGAATTACGATGATGAATTTTAAGTTGTGACAGTGGATGATTTTGTGTTGGTGAAAGGATGAGATTTACTTGGGACGAAGCGAAACGTTTAAGTAACATTCACAAACACGGATTAGATTTCGATGGTGTTCATTTGATATTTGAAAACGACACATTCACATTTGAAGATAATCGAATGGCTTATAACGAACGTCGCTTCGTCACACTTGGCATATTAAACGGTACTGTTTTAGTTGTGGTTCATACAGAAACAGAAGATGAGATTCGTGTTATTTTTTTAAGAAAGGCGGTTAAAAATGAACAAAAACTCTATTTTTCCAATCTCTGATGATTTTGATGACTATCCTGAAATTAGCTTTATGGATATGAGCAGGGCTGTCCATCGGGGTCATTTTGTAGAACAGAATAAAACATCTGAGAATTTTGAAGCAGCAACCGTAAATTTTGATCTCGATGTTTTGAATACTTTTCGTGCAACTGGCACGGATTGGCAACATAAAATGAACGTCGCATTAAAACAGTGGTTACAAGAACACTCGCTGGCACATTCGGTATGACGGCCTTTCAGAATTTGACGGCGGATGATTTTGTGTTGGTGAAAGCATGACCACGACGATTACCTTAAACGAAAATGTAGACCAGCGCATTCACGCGCTGGCGCAACAAACGTTATTTTCTGTCGATGACATTGTGAATAATGTGTTGTCAAAATATCTTAATGATTACCTTGATGAAGCGTTGGAAGATGCTGAGCTTTTAGCAATCGTGCAAGCGCGTGAAAACGAACCAACGATTAAGGTTTCGCTTGATGATTTATGAGTTGGAATTCAAAGATAGCGCGTTGAAAGAATGGCAAAAATTGGATGACACGTTGCGAGAGCAGTTTAAAAAGAAACTGTCAGCAATTTTGAAATCGCCGCACATTCCAAAAGCGCGTTTATTTGGTGGCGCGAATTTATACAAAATCAAGCTCAAAAAATCAGGTTATCGATTGGTTTATCAGGTATTCGATGATGTTGTGATTGTCACGGTGGTTGCGGTCGGAAAGCGTGAACGCAATGATGTCTATAAAATCGCGTTAGAGAGGTTGACGTATAGTATCTAATTCGCTAACATTCACTAACATTAGTTAATAAATAAAAGCGAATGAAATACTATACGAGCCGAGAAGCATCAAAGATTTTAGATGTACACCCGAACACATTGAG
>Ga0268283_1000326_pt1 | contig 36667 bp, 37 predicted proteins | sample saktaG_13_FD_190140 | JGI IMG/M metagenome (GOLD analysis project Ga0268283, IMG submission 190140) | Saline water microbial communities from Sakinaw Lake, British Columbia, Canada - sak_2013_06_06_36m | ecosystem: Environmental > Aquatic > Non-marine Saline and Alkaline > Saline ...
AAAACTCATTAAACTGCACCAAGGGTTGGCTTTAAAAAGGAAAGTAAAATTGATAGATGAGCAGTTAGATAACTATAATAAAAGATGATATTTCAGCCTCTATTTTTTTTCATTACGCCGAAATTGTGTTACCCGTTGTCAAGCCAGCCAGAATGAAAATTAAAAAAATAAGATGTTCGGGATTATTGGCAGAAAATAATAGGATGCCGGCTGAACCCCAAATCATACCGGATACGAGTGTGCCAATACGAATATTTCTCAGGTGAATATGCATAACAGCAGCGTCTAATTCTGTAGATCTCTGATATAGGACGATGAGCGTTATGCGTAAAAGCGATACAAAAAGAAGTAAAAGGAACCATGCGGATACAATCTTAGGATTGGTCACACTTGACTGAACAAAAACAAGTGCTACCCCTAACAGCAGACTCAAGACTATTCCTATTTTACTAGATTTGAATAAGTTTTGCAGCTGTTCGGCTTGTATCCGTGTATTCATTAGTTTCTCTCTACGGAAATATCTTTTTTACAGTGTATCGTATATTAATAATAAAATGACTGTACCTTTGCTTTTCTTAGAGATCAATCAGATTTCTCTGTATTTACTTCAGCAGGCAATTTTTTACGCATTACAAAATAAATAGCAATCCCAATTCCGCTCCAAAGAGCAAAACGGATCCAGGTATGGGTTTCAAGCCCTGCCATGATAAAAATCAAAAGGGCAAAATTCAGGGGGATAAGAATCCAGAACATAGGGACACGGAATGTTCCCACCAGCCCTTTTTTACGTAAAATAATAATGGCCACCGCCACGATAAAATAAGCAAACAGTGTCCCGATATTAACGAGTTCTGCGAGGATTTTGAGCGGTACGAATCCTGCTAAAAAGGCGAGAAAGAAGCCGCCGTACAGGGTAAGTTTAAAAGGTGTATTATAGGTAGGATGCACTTCACACAGTTTTTTCGGCAAGAAACCATCACGAGAGAGGGCAAAGGCTACACGGGTAAATCCAAGCCCCATTACGAGCATAACCGTGGTGATGGTGAGAACCGCGCCCAACGCGATAAAGCTTGCCAATAACGGTTCATCCACACGCATCATGGCAAAGGCAAGAGCATGCGGTACTGCGAGCTCTTTATAGCTGACCATCGAGGTGAGGGTGAAACTCACGAGGATAAAAAACATGGTTGAAAATGCTAACGAAAGCATGAGTGCTTTGGGGATAGTTTTAGTGGGGTCTTTGGTCTCTTCCGCAACGGTAGAGATGGCATCAAATCCGAGATAGGCGAAGATGATAAGGCTTGTCGCGTGCCATACCCCCTGCCAGCCAAACGGGAAGAAATTGCGAATATTTTCAATGTCAAAATGTTTTAATCCGAAGATAACAAAGACGGAGAGAACAACAATCTTGATATACACCACGACATTATTAACCCGTGCACTCTCTTTTATCCCAATAGCCAGCAACGTGAAAATAGCGCCAATAACAAGAAAAGCACTAATATCGACAAAGGTTCCTGCCGCAGGATTGTACGCACCGCTGAGTGCTGTGGGGAGTGAGAGATTAAAATTGGTTTCGATGAAGGTACGAAAATACCCAGACCATCCCGTGGCCACCGCACTTGTGGCAACACCATATTCGAGGAGCAAATTCCATCCCACCAGCCATGCAAAAAACTCACCAAGTGTCGCATAGGTATAGTTGTAAGCACTTCCTGATACCGGATAGATTGAGCTCATCTCTGCATAGATGAGAGCGGTGATACCAATAGCAACTGCCCCGATGAGAAAAGAGAGGATGATAGCAGGACCTGCCGTAGTAGCTGCTGCTTGCCCTGTGATAACAAATATCCCCGCCCCGATAATCGCACCGACACCGATGAACGAGACATCCAGAAGATTAAGGTGACGCGCTAACCCAGAGCCGCCAATTTTTGGGATTTTAGTGGTGAATAGACCCATAAATACCTACTTTTTGACAATTGTACTGAAAATAGTATTAAAGAAATGAATATAAATAAGAAGAGAGAGGAGTTTAAAAAGTGTTGGTGCGGATGAGAGGACTTGAACCTCCACACCGTGAGGCACCAGATCCTAAGTCTGGCGTGTCTACCATTCCACCACATCCGCATATAAATCTAAGGTTGGTACGCCCTAGAGGATTCGAACCTCTGACCGATGCCTTAGAAGGGCATTGCTCTATCCAACTGAGCTAAGGACGCGAGTTATACTTATGGTGCGCCCGATAGGGTTCGAACCTATAACCTACGGTTCCGAAGACCGTTACTCTATCCAATTGAGCTACGAACGCGCAAATAACCTTCTAAAACATCGAAATGTCAAAAGAACAATAAAAAAACTAAAATATATGGGGTGGAATACGGGGCTCGAACCCGTGACCCCCGGCACCACAAACCAGTGCTCTAACCAACTGAGCTAATTCCACCATATAAAAGTTTTGATTTAAAATTTAAAATAACATGGTCGGGGCGAGAGGACTCGAACCTCCGGCCCCTTGCTCCCAAAGCAAGTACTCTAACCATACTGAGCTACGCCCCGACCGATCATCTAAAGTAGCAAGTGCCAAATTAGTGAGGCGAAATTATAGTCTATTGTTTAAGAAATGTCAAGACGATTGCTAAAGAATAGCACGGCGTGCTGTGCGTGAGCCTCCCGCTGAGGGAAACACAGCGTTAGCGTAGCCTAGCGGGACGTGTTCCGTAGGCGTTTACATCAAAATTGTATCATCCCGTCAATCGGTGAGCTCGCGGTTGCATACGGACGTTTCGGAATGCGTCCCGCGAGATAGCTTAATCGTCCTGCGATAACCGCATTTTTCATAGCTTCTGCCATCATCATCGGATTTTTTGCTTGCGCAATAGCCGTGTTCGTTAAAACACCATCCGCTCCCAGTTCCATTGCTAACGCTGCATCACTGGCACAACCAATCCCTGCATCGACGATAATGGGGACTTTGACCGCTTCGCGTACAAACACGATGTTATAACGGTTTTGGACACCAAGACCACTTCCGATAGGGGCGGCGAGAGGCATGATGGCATGTGCGCCGGCATCTTCAAGACGGCGAGCCATAATCGGATCATCACTGGTGTACGCCATAATCGTAAAGCCGTCTTTGGCTAATACTTCGCATGCTTTGATGGTTTCTAGTACATCGGGATAGAGCGTTTTTTGGGTATCGCCGATGACTTCGAGTTTGATAAGGTCAATTCCTGTCGCTTCACGGGTGAGGCGAAAGAGGGTGATGGCTTCTTCGGCGGTGGTGCATCCGGCGGAGTTGGGTAAAAACTTGACGTTGGTGTTGGCAAACGTATCCCGTAAATTTGGCTCGTTAGGATTGGTGATATTGAGACGGCGAACGGCAACGGTAATAAGCTCTGAACCGCTTGCGAGTGTTGCCACTTTGGTCGTTTCAAACGAGTCGTATTTACCGCTTCCTACTATGAGACGGCTTCCTAATGTATATTTTCCAATTTGTAATGTGTGCACAGTATTTCCTTATGTTAAGAGATGAATGATACTTAAAGGCAAAATTTCATGCTCAATTTCGCGAATTTTAGCCGAAAATTCTTCCAAAGTATCATTGGATTTTTTAGTAAAACTTTTTTGCAAGATTATATCACCGCCATCGAGTTCCTCGCTCACCCAGTGGACACTGACCCCGCATATCGTCTCATCACTTTCAAAACTCCGCTCAATCGCGCGAGCCCCTTTAAAGGCAGGGAGAAGTGAGGGGTGGAGATTGATGGCTTTGACTTGAGAGGTAAAGATGGGAGTTAATATCCGCATAAATCCGCACAGTACGACGAGGTCAGGGTCGTACTCTTGTATCATTTCAACCAATGCCGTATCGTAGCTTTCTCTCGAATCAAAGAGGGTATGGTCGCATACTTCGACGGGGATGTTTGCGGCTTTGGCTTTGGCAATCCCCCCTGCGTTTGGATTGTTAGTAATGGCACACGTGATAACACCGTACTTGCAGTGAATTTTTTCGATTAAGTTGGCAAGGTTGGTTCCCTCGCCGCTAAAGAGGGCAACAATTTTTTTCATAGAGTGGTGATACTTTCGATGAGATCAAAGGGGGTGAGGGCATAGTTGTTTTTGTGAGACTTTTGAGAGGCTATGGCGTGTGCAAGTGAGCCTTGAAGGGCTGATTTTAGGGGGTCATACCCTTGTGCCAGCAGTGCTGCGATGAGACCGGAGAGAACATCTCCGCTTCCCCCTTTTGCCAACGCCACTGTACCGTGTGGATTGATAAAAAAATCTTTGTTTCTTCCGATGAGTACATTAGAGCCTTTGAGTACTAACACCGTGTTAGGAAAAGCCGTACAAAATTTTTCTGAGTAGGCAAAGCGATTATTTTGGAGGGTTGCTACGTCGATGTCCGCGATTCCACAAATCTGTAAAATCTGTGTGAACTCTTTGGGATGAGGAGTGAGGATGATATTAGGACGTTTGAGCAGTTGCGGAAACATCGGATGGGCAAAGATGTCGGCATCCAAGACAAGCGGATGGGTATTATCGAGTATGCGTGTAAGTTCATCATCCCCAAATTCAGATCCCATTCCCATCCCTAACGCAATCGCGGTGGTAGTTGGAGGGAGGGAGTGACTTTGCATCAGCTCGTAGGGGAGGGTGACGTTTTCATTGCTCAAAAGTGTCACTAAACCCGCTCCAAATCGTAAAGCAGCAGATCCTGCGATGACCGATGCTCCGATTTTTTCACCGCATACAACGGCCACATGTCCGTACGTCCCTTTGTGTGCGGTTGTTGTGGTGCGAAGCGGGAGACGTAAATCACTGGCTTCAAGGAGATGCCATGGGGAGGGGATTTCATAATGGGTATGATGAATTCCCAAATCGGCAACAACTATTTCGCCTACGATTTCTTTGGCATGGTCACTAAACATTCCTCGCTTGAGCGCTCCCATGGTGATGGTAAGATTGGCTTTAAAAGTGTGGGCATCAAGTGTCCCATCGGCATGTAAACCGCTGGGGAGATCGCACGCGATTTTAAATCCTTGAAGTGCATTGAGAATCTCTAAGATTTTAACGGTGGCGGAGTCGAGGGGACGGCTTAGACCGCTTCCGAACAGGGCATCCACGATAACATCGGCACTTTTAGGAAGCCGTTCGCTTTTAATTCCTAATGCATCAAGACGTTTGTGTTGAAGCTTGGCAAGAGGGGAGGATGCGCCAAAGGGGAGATGGAGGATGACATCGTAAGACTCATCAAGAAGCCGTGCAAGAGCCAATCCATCCGCCCCATTGTTTCCGCTTCCACAGACAATGAGAATCGATGAGCCAAGGACAAAACGCTCACGGATGGTACGTTCACACGCGATTGCGGCGTGCTCCATCATAACCTCTTCGCTCAGGGCAAATTTAGCTACGGCACGATAATCTAGAGAGGATACGTCAACATAAAGGTTTTGCATGGATAAAGTCCATTTCCGCTATAATTAGTTTATGAACAACGATTATATCGCAATAGCCTGCAAGACACTTGAAATCGAAGCGCAAACGTTGCGTGATGCGATGAAGTCCATCGGTGATGAAGTACGTCGTACGGTTGAAATCATCCTTGCGTGCCGTGGAAAACTTATCATTACCGGTGTCGGCAAATCGGGACTTATCGGTGCTAAGATGGCGGCAACCTTTGCCTCGACGGGAACGCCGAGCTTTTTCCTCCATCCGACGGAAGCGCTTCATGGCGACTTGGGAATGATTGGCAAAGAAGATGTTGTGATTGCCATCAGCTATAGCGGTGAGAGTCCAGAACTTAGCTCTATCCTCCCGCATATCAAGCGTTTTGGTATCCCTCTGATCGGAATGACGCGAAACAGTGAATCGACGCTAGGACGTTACAGCGATGAGATGATTAACATCAATGTCGCCGTTGAAGCGTGTCCTCTCAATATTGCTCCGACATCTTCAACAACATTAACGTTGGCGATGGGCGATGCCTTGGCGGTGTGTCTGATGGAAGCTCGTGGATTCAAAAAAGAGGATTTTGCCTCGTTTCATCCGGGTGGTGCATTGGGTAAAAAACTGTTTGTCAAAGTATCCGATTTGATGCGTACGGAAAACTTGCCTATCGTGAGTGAAAATACCCCTCTTAAAGAGGCTATTTTGGTGTTGAGCGAAGGGCGTTTGGGTACGGTAATGCTCACTAATGACGAAGGTAAACTCTCAGGATTGCTCAGTGATGGGGATATTCGCCGTGCCTTGCTAGGGAAAGATTTTTCACTGGAAAAAAGTGCTTTTGAGTACGCGACGAAAAATCCGATGGTCATAAATGACGGTTCCATGCTGGCAAGCGATGCGTTGGTGCTTATCGAAAACAAAAAAATTCAATTGTTAGTCGTTACAGACAGTGACGGCATTATTCAAGGTGCATTGCATCTTCATACACTCGTGGAAGCAGGTATCTCATGATGAGACTTAACAAATTTATAGCCCACTACTCGACCTATTCTCGCCGTGAAGCGGATCAGGCGATTTTGGACGGGTATGTCCGTATCGATGGTGAAATCGAAAAAAATCCTGCCGTATCGGTGGATGAGCGTAGCGCCAATGTTAGTGTGAGCGGTCATAAAATCACCGCAACCGATCAGTTTACGGTCATCGTCTATAACAAACCGCGCGGCGAGTTAGTAACCAAAAAAGATCCTCAAAATCGTAAAACCATTTACGATTCTCTCTCTAGTAATTACAAACATTTTATCCCTGTGGGACGCTTGGACTATGCTTCAGAAGGGTTATTGCTTCTCACGGATGCATCACGTGTTGCTACGGCACTTATGACCTCTAAAATGGAGCGTGTTTACAAAATCAAAATCAAAGGACCTGTCACTGAGGGGATGAAAATCGCCATGGGTGAGGGACTGGAGCTTGACGATGCGAGTGCGGGTGCGCATGAATATGCCGAGGAAGGACCGATGAGTTTCGCCCCTTTTTACGCCTATCAAGTCCAAAAAGACCAAGGGGACTATTCGATTCTCAAAGTCGCCATCGGCGAAGGACAAAACCGTGAATTGCGTCGTTTCTTCGCCCATTTCGGTGCAGAAATCGTGGACTTGAAACGTCTTAGTTTCGGGGGAATAGAGCTTAACAATCTTCCAACGGGCAAAGTTCGCTTTTTGGAGCGCAATGAATATGCCTCTTTACGTGACTTTTTAGAAACAGCCGAAAAAGCGGCAAAAATGAAACAAAAGTCTGAGAAAAAGTTCACCGGTGCTCTCGGTAAATTTGATAAGAAGTTTTCAAAAGACGGTAAATTCAGCGCAAAACCTGCTGCAAAAGACGAGAAAAAACCGACCAAGCGAGAGTTTGTGAAAGATAAAAAAGTGAAGCCTGAGAATGAAGTCTTTGGAACGAATAAATACAAACCGAAAACGGATAGTAAATTTAAAAAGTAGAAAAGTATTCCGTTCGCCCTGAGCTTGTCGAAGGGTGCTTATGGTTCGACAGGCTCACCATGAACGGAGAAAATAATGGCTGATTTTACCTATTTACTTCGCCCTAAAACCTTTGATGAGGTAGTAGGGCAACCTCATTTGTGCTCAAGTGAAGCACCGCTACGCTCCCTTTGCGAGAGCGGAAATCTCACCCACTCCTTTTTTTACGGTCCTCCCGGCTGCGGTAAAACCACATTGGCTCGGATCATTGCCTCCGTTATGGAGCTTCCTTTTTATGAATTTAATGCAACTTCTCTCAAAATTGAAGATTTACGAAAAATTTTTAACCAATACGAAAATTCTCTCACCAAACCGCTTATTTTTATCGATGAGGTACACCGTCTGGCAAAAAATCAGCAAGAGGTGTTATTGCCGGTTATGGAAAAAAACAGTGCGTTAGTCATCGGTGCATCGACGGAAAATCCCTATTTTAGCTTGACTGCGGCGATGCGTTCACGATCATTGCTCTTTGAACTGCAAACAATTGGTGTTGACGCGTTAGAGGATTTGTTAGCTCGAACGTCTGTCGTAGTTGAAGACGATGCGCGTGAATATTTGATTGCCAGTTCGGGAGGTGATGCCCGTGCGATGCTCAAGCTCCTGGAAGTAGCATCAGCCCTTAATAAACCGATTACCCTCTCTTTGCTCAAATCTCTTCGCCCTACCGCGCAAGCTCAGGGGAGTTCGGAAGCAGGCGTTCATTATGATTTGGCTTCTGCATTGATTAAAAGCATTCGCGGGAGTGACGCGGATGCGGCGATTTATTATCTCGCCCGCCTTATCGAGGGAGGTGAACCGCCTGAGTTTATCGCCAGACGGCTTGTAATTCTCTCCTCTGAAGATGTAGGCAATGCGAATCCGCAAGCACTTACGTTATGCACCTCGGCGATGATGAGTGTCAAACAAATTGGCTATCCCGAATCACGGATTATTTTAGCGCAAGCAGTGATTTATCTGTGCGCTTCTCCTAAGTCTAACACCGCTTATAATGCAATTAATTCGGCTCTTGAAGCGGTCAGAAATGGTGTGATTTTAGACATTCCCGATGCCATACGTCCGCGAGGTCAAAACTATCTGTATCCGCATGAATATGGGGGATGGGTGAAACAAAACTATCTCTCAAAACCGCTTAAATTTGTTGAGTTTAAAAACAGCGGATATGAGGCAAAAATGGGGGAGTGGATGGAAAAGGTGTGGCTCTCGTCATCCCGTGCTTGACACGGGATCCACGCATTTAGTGTTTTTGGATTCCATATCGGGGCACGGAATGACGGTGTTGCATTACACGTTGTAATACGTCGCATTCGGATGATAGACAACCAGTGCGGAAGTAGACTGCTCAGGGTGAATCTGAAATGTTTCGGAGAGTTTTATTCCAAACTCTTCGGGTTTTAGCAAATCAAACAGCCCAGCATTTTGTTCCAAATCAGGACATGCGGCATAGCCAAAGCTGTAGCGTGAGCCTTGGTATTTATTCATCTGCACGTCTGCTAGTTTTGACCCTTCTCCTTGGCTTATCCCTAAATCAAGCCGTATTTGTTTGTGGGCGATTTCTGCCAATGCTTCGGCAAGCTCAACACCCAGACCGTGAACCAAATAATACTCGGTATATTTTCCCTCATCGTAGAGAATTTTTTCGTATTCACTGAGCTTTGATCCTGCACTAACACACGTGAGTCCTAAAATATCGTGTTTGTCACCGTGAAAAAAGTCGCTCAATGCACGGTGTGGCTGTTTGCGCTGTCGTGGAAAATCGAAATGATGGGTGGCTCTGCCTATAACATGTTCTAAAGGTTCGTTATTACGATCGGCTTCGCTGTTGTACCCTTCCGACGCATCAAAAATAAGCAATGACGTATCATCACTGCGACAGGGCCAATAGCCGTAAATAATAGTAGGATCAAAAAGCTGTTCGTCGATGAACTGTTTTTTTAGACGTTCGTAAGCGGGCCATACAAGGGTATCGAGCTGTTTTTGGTAGGCTTCTTTGGTAAGTCCTTTGGAGTTGTAGCCCCATCGCTGTTTAAAGAGAATTTTGTGGTTAATCCACTCAAAGGCGAGGTTGATATTGAAATCTTTGGCTTGGAGCACTCGTCTGCCCCAAAACGGCGGTGTAGGGATACGAATGTTGCGTTTAGGCATTGTAAGTTCGGCAAAAGGGGGAAAGATAATCTCTTCTTTCACGGGTGCTTCATACTCATCATCGCGCGCATTACCATGCAAATCGGTATCAAAGTTGCCCGCTTCAATACGCATCATGGAGGTAACTCCATCAAACGCATCTTTACAGTAAAAAATCGGTCCATTATAAAACGGTCGGCAAAAATCATCGATAAAGCTGCGTGTCAGTGCTGCACCGCCTAGAAGAATGGGGACTTCGATTCCGGCAAGCTTCAGTGCTTCGAGATTTTCTTTCATCACTTGGGTCGATTTAACGAGCAGTCCGCTCATTCCGATGGCAGAAGCATTTGACTCTTTGAGCGCTTGAACAAATTTATCCAAATCGACTTTGATTCCCAGATTAATAACTTTAAAACCGTTGTTCGTGAGGATGATGTCCACGAGATTTTTACCCACATCGTGCACATCTCCTTTCACCGTTCCCAGTACCAAAATCGTCTCCGTTACTTTCTCTTTTTTCGGGAGATAGGGGTTGAGATAATCGACGGTGGTTTTCATGGTTTCGGCACTTTGGAGGACGAACGGCAACTGCATTTGACCCGATCCGAACAGCTCACCGACGACTTTCATTGCATTGATGAGAATCTCATTGACAATACGCTCAGGGGCAATGGTCAGTCTTGCATTTTCGACGAGGGGAATCATCCGCTCTTTATCCCCATCGAGTAACAGTTTGGCAATTTTTTCTTCATCATTCATGGCAGCGTATGCCGCGTCTTCGACAGCCGAATCGAGTGCTTCACGGCTATCGAAATGGTTGATGAAGTTGTAAACGGCTTGCCCGTCAGGGAGTGTGTCAAACAGTAAATCTTCACAGATTTTCAAATCTTCTTCGCTGATTTTCATCATCGGGATAATGTGCTTTACGTTGATGATAACCGATGTTAGCCCTGCTGTTATACAGTGGTGCAAAAAGACGGAGTTGAGATAAGGGCGCGCATCTTTGTGCAGACCAAATGAGATATTAGAGAGTCCCAATATGGCACCCACTTCGGGATGACGAGTACGCAGTTCTCGAATTGCCTCGATGGTTTGGATGGCGGCATCACGGTACTCTTCATCGCCGCTTCCGACGGTAAATGTGAGGAGGTCAAAGACCAAGTCCTCAGGGTTGATGCCGTGTTTTTTGGTCGCTAGGGTGTAGATACGTTCAGCGATTTCAAGTTTTCGCTCGACTGTTTTCGCCATCCCGATTTCATCAATGGTGAGACACACGAGGGCGGCACCGAATTTCTTTGCCAGTGCACAGACGGTATCGAATTTTTCTATCCCATCTTCGAGATTGACCGAGTTAATGATGGGTTTTCCTCCGATGAGCTTTAAAGCCGCTTCGAGGGCGGCAGTCTGTGTAGAGTCGGGCATCATAGGAAGATTGATTTTTTGAGAATACAATGACATGACGGCATTCATATCTTTGGTCTCATCGCGTCCTGCAAAACCTACGGAGAGGTCAAGTACGTGAGCCCCTGCTCGTACTTGCTCTTGGGCAACACTGAGTGTCCCTTCGTAATCTTCAGCGAGGAGAAGTTCACGAAATGCTTTGGACCCCGTCGAGTTGGAACGCTCACCGATGAGGAGAGGGGCTGGTTCTTGCATCAATGCGGCAGTTCCAAAGAGGGAGGCTAGAGCATTGGGCTGGGAACCGCTTGGTTTTTTGGGAGTAATGGTGGAAACTTTGTCTACCAGTGCGCGGATATGCTGAGGAGTGGTTCCGCAACAGCCTCCTAGAAAACTCACTCCATCGAAACTCAAAAAATCGCATTGACGCTGGGCAAATTCATCGGGTCCCATCGGGTAGTAGGAGTACCCACCGCGATTTTGAGGTAATCCTGCATTGGCGTGAACTGAGACGGGTTTCCCCCACACTTGAGAAAGAGTCTTGACGTGCTTGCCGTATTGCTCAGGTCCTGTTCCGCAGTTGAAACCCAGACTGAGAATGTCAAAAGGCTCCATGATGGTAGCAATCGTTTGGGCATCGGTTCCGATAAGCATCGAGCCTGCAAGTTCAATGGTAACGGAAACCATGATCGGAAGCTCTGTTTTACGTTCTTTATTGGCGGCATCGCAGGCATGAAGGGCCGCTTTGATTTGAAGAGGGTCTTGGCACGTTTCGAGAAGGAAAATATCGCATCCGCCGTCAATGAGCCCCAAACAACATTCGGTATACCCCTCTAACATCTCATCGTAGTGGATGTGTCCAAGAGAGGGGAGCTTGGTTCCCGGTCCGATGGAACCTAGGACAAAACGGGGATGTTCTACACTTGAGAATTTGTCACATTCAGCTTTACACACCGCTGCCCCTGCGCGTGAGAGTTCATACGAGCGGTGACCGATTTGGTACTCATCCAAAACCCATTTAAACGAGCCAAAAGTGTTGGTGGTGATGAAATCCGCACCTGCGGTGAGGTAGGCGTGAAAAATATCACTCATTACCTCAGGGCAGGTGACGTTTAGAAGCTCATTACACCCCTCTAATCCTTCCCAGGCACTTGCTGGAATCATCGCATCTCGCTCTTGAAGCTGTGTCCCCATAGCGCCATCAATGATAATGGGACGACGAGAGAGGATTTCAAAGAGCTGTTGTTTGACCGACATGATGAGACCTTAAGATAAATATTCTCGCGATTTTACCCTAAAGGAGCATAAGAGGTTCTAAGGGGCAAAATATAATTGTTTGGATACACTTTAAAGATGAAAAAGCTGTTTATATTACTTATTATTTTTACTAATTTTTTGTGGTCTAAAGAGTCAATAACGCTTCAGCTTTCATGGCTCCATCAGTTTCAATTTGCCGGATTTTATGTGGCCAAAGAAAAAGGGTATTACCGTGACGTAGGGTTAGACGTGACAATTAATGATGCTCAAAATAAAATGGATCCCTTAAAAGCTGTGATGAATGGGAATGCTCAATATGCAGTGGGGCACACATCGATTATAATCGACAGTATGAAAAATTCCCCGATTATTTTAATGGCGGCAATGTTCCAATCGTCCCCAATGATGCTTCTGGTCAGAGAAGATTCAGGGATCAAAAGTGCCAAAGACTTGCGTGGAAAAAGGATTATGCTGACCGACGATGCAGCAAGCGGAGTTGAGATACAAGCCATGTTGCGCAGTGTCGGGCTTACCCCCAAAGAGTATGTAGTGCAGCCACACTCTTATGATCCTCACTCTTTAGAGCGCAAAGAGACCGATGCCATGGCCTCGTATCTCTCTAATGAACCGTTTGTGCTGGAAAAAATGGGAGTAAAAACACGAGTTATTCATCCCAAAGAGTATGGATTTGATTTCTACAGTGATATCTTATTTTCGAGTCAAGATGAATACAGTAAACATCCTGAAAGGATGAGTGCGTTTTATAACGCCAGCATGAGTGGATGGTTATGGGCATTTGAGCATATTGAAGAGACGGCAGAGCTGATTTATCGCAATTACAACCCTCAACATAAATCGCTTGATGCATTGATTTATGAGGGAAAAATTCTTAAAGAGCTCGCTTTTCGTCCAAATATTGCTTTTGGTTTGATAGATCCCGTCCGCTTGGAAATGATGGGGCAAGGGTATCGTCTTATGGGAATTGTAAATGATCCCTATTCGTCTAAACCTAAAATTTATAAAAATACGTTGCTGCATCTGAGTAAAGAGGAAAAACAGTGGCTTAGGGAGCATCCGGTTATCCGTGTTGGTATTGATCATAATTCACCGCCGATTGAGTCGGTTGATGAGACAGGGCAGTATTCAGGGATTAGTGCATCGTATTTAAAGCTCTTGGAAAAACGGCTGGGTGTCCACTTTGAGATTGATTACAGTCGGCGGTTATGGGATGATTCGCTGCAGGGGATTCGTACTAAAGAGATCGATATGCTTTCATGTGCGGCAATTACCGAAAAGCGGCAAAAAGATCTTATTTTTAGTCACCCTTACCTAAAGCAGTCGATAGTAATCGTAGCAAATTCCGATGTCGGATATGTGAATGATCTTAATGATTTAAACGGCAAAAAAGTAGCCGTGGTACGATCGTATGCGAGTGAGGAGTTTTTACGTGCATACCATCCTAAAATTATTCCTGTCGTGGTGAATACTTCGTTGGAAGCTTTGCAAAAAGTTACTTCGGGTGAAGCATATGCCTGTGTTGAAGGGTTGGGAGTTGTAAGTTATTTAATTGAGAGGTATAATTTAAAACATCTCAAAGTAGTCGGTGAAACACCGTACCGGTATGAGCTCTCTTTCGCTTTTCGTAACGATTGGCGAGTGTTGGCTTCTATTTCAGATAAGGTACTTGATTCGATTACATCATCAGAATATCAAGAGATTCACGATCGATGGATCGTGATGGAGTCTCAAGGAGATCGGATTAATTACCCTCTTGTGTGGGGTGTTGTCGCCTTTATCGTGATACTCTTTATTTTGATTGCGTATAAAAATCGCAGATTAGATGTTTTGGTACGTCGTCGTACGGATGAACTGGAGGCGTTTAATCAGCGTCTTCAAGATGAAATTGATAAAGCGGTCGAGAAAAATCGTACCCAAGAGAAGATCTTGATGCAGCAAGCTAAAATGGCTGAAATTGGGTCCATGGTAGAATCAATCGCCCATCAGTGGAGACAGCCGCTTAATATTTTGGGGCTCTCAATGACGAAACTAAGTCTGAGTTGTAGTTTTGGTAAAATAGAGGATACCGAAAAGACAATCGAAATTGTTGAACATCAAATACAGTATATGTCGCAAACAATTGATGATTTTAGAAATTTTTTCAAACAAGACCGCATTCAAAGCAAGGTGAATATTAATCATATTATTGGCGAAGTGGAGACCCTGCTTGGACCGTTATTAATGCGTAAAAAAATCACTCTTCTTCGAGATATTGATCCCTCTATAACGGTTTTGGTCTATCCCAATGAGCTTAAGCAAGTGTTGATCAATATTGTCAATAATGGACGTGAAGCCATTGAACACAGTAAGAGTGAAGAGAAGCAAATTCGTATAACGTGTGAAAATAACAGCCGCTTTTGTACGATTTCGATTGAAGACAGTGGCGGAGGGGTTCCGTTACCCATTATCGATAAAATATTTGATCCCTACTTTACAACAAAATTTGAATCACAGGGGACAGGTATTGGATTGTATATGGCAAAGATGATTGTAGAGAAACATTTTTTAGGAAAATTGAGTGTTCATAATACGGTGAGGGGGGCGTGCTTCGAGATTCGCCTTAACCATTCAAATGAGAGGCTGAATTAGCCAACCATCCAGTTTACACGTGTAGAATGACGCAATTTTCTAAGCATTGCTTTTTCTAATGAGCTTATTTTTTCCATAGTAGTTTCCCCCTTGTTTTATTTTTGAAAGTATATGACGAGATCATTACTGTAGAGTTACGTAAAATTTAACAGCCAAAGGAAGCAGTATGGCAACCCTAGAAAAAGCCTTGTTGGGCGGTGGATGTTTTTGGTGTATTGAGGCCGTGTATAAGCTGACTAAGGGTGTTGAACGTGTTCTTAGCGGTTATGCAGGAGGAACACGTTCTAATCCAAGCTATGAGCAGGTATGTACGGGAGTCAGTGGACACGCTGAGGTGATTGAGGTCACTTTTGATACAGAAATAGTAAGCTATGAAACAATTTTAGATATTTTTTGGGCTATTCATGACCCGACCACCCTGAATGCTCAAGGAGCTGATCGTGGGACACAATATCGTTCTGTCATCTACTATTATAATGAAGAACAAAAAGCAAAAGCTCTTGCCTCCATTGCACAGGCACAAAAAAACTTTCAGGATACGATTGTGACGGAACTCTCCAGTGCTCCACTGTTTTTTGAAGCAGAAGCGTATCATCAAAATTATTACAACGAGCATCCGACACAAGGGTATTGTTACGCAGTAATTGCACCAAAAATAGAGAAGTTTATGAAAAAGTTTGGGGATAAAGTCAAAAAGTAAGAGATTTATAATCCCCCTAGATGGGGAATTGGTATCAAGAGAAGGGTAAAACTTATTTACAAAGCTCTACTTCGATACGGCGGTTTTCCGCACGGCCTGCTTTTGTTTTATTGGAAGCGATAGGCATTTTCTCACCTTCACCTGCTGCCGTCAAGCGATCAGCTGCAACACCATCTTTAACAAGCATATCTTTTACGATAGTAGCACGTTTTTCAGAGAGTTTTTGGTTGTATGCATCTGAAGCAGTAGAATCAGTATGTCCAACGATCGCCGCTTTATACGCAGGGCTATCTTTTAGGAATGCTGCAAATGCGTCTACTTTTGCAGTACCTTCTGCGTCCACTTTATTAGAATTGGTTGCAAAATTCAAGTGAAGGGTTGCTTTAACCGGGCATCCGTCTACGTCTACTTTGAATCCTGCAGGGGTATTTGGACATTTGTCAGCTGGATCAAATACACCATCTTTGTCGCTATCGATCGGAGCAGCAACGACAGGTACTGGTTTTGGTGCTTCTGCTACAACGACAGGCGCTGGTTTTGGCTTTTCTGCTACTACGGCAGCAACAACTGGAGCTGCAACTGCTGCAATAACTGGAACGGCTTTCTCATCAAAGTTAAATGTCAAACCAGCCAATGCGGCAATGTTATGAACTTCACCATTACTGCCATTAACGCTGCCATTGTTGTTCATTTTGTACATGTACAAACCCTCAAGCTTGAGAGCAATGTGTTTTGTCAAATCAGTTTTAAGCCCCATTCCAGCATCAAGAACAAGACCGTCAAAATCACTTGGATGAGTATTCGTGTACCATTGATAACCCAAACCTGCTTTTGCAAAAGGGGTAAATGCAGTTGCAGTATCCAGCTCATACACACCGTTTAGCATAGTGGTAAGAACACCTGTGTATTCTCCATTGGTATTAATGAGGTTTTGATTAACAGTATCACGACCATAAAGTAGTGAAAGCTCTGGTTTGATACCAAAAAGTGAAAGTTCATTTGCTTGCAATTCAACACCATAAACTGCATGGTTTTCAACGCCGCCCATAGCACCATCAGCATGAAGACCTGTTTCCTTTGCAGTACTGTTCCAAATGTAACCTGCAACCGGTGTTACTTCGTAGTTAAAATCACTTGCGCTCACTAAAGTGGCTGCAAGCAATGCAGAAAGAGTAATTTTGTTCATGGAATGTCTCCTTACGACAACTAAATTTATAATAGACTAATAGTATCACATAAATATAATTAGATTATGGTCAAATATTTACATTAAATCAAAGTTTATCTCTCTTTGTGATAAAGTATAAATAAAAATTTAGGAGCGGGGATGGAGAATGTATACGAGTTAGCTATTATAGGTGCAGGCCCAGCGGGGATTGCAACGGCAATAGAGAGTTATGCATTGGGAATGCGGGGGATAGTTCTGCTTGAAAAAGATGAAAACCATAACGCGACCATTCGAAAGTTCTACAAAGACAATAAGCGGGTGGATGTGGATTGGAAAGGGCAAAAAGTGGAATTGGACGGTTCTATTTATTTTGTGGATGGAACCAAGGAGAGTACGCTTGATTTTTTTGACCAACTCCTAGATAATGAGGCTATGGAGCTTCGCACCCATTGTGAAGTACAAAAAATACGTAAACATGAAGATAAATTTGAAATTTTTGTTGCAGGTGGGAGTATTTATGCCCGGTATGTTGTCGTGACGATCGGACGGATGGGCAAGCCCAACAAACCTGAGTACAAAATCCCGCCAAGTGTTAAAAATCAGGTTCATTTTACCCTTGATGCCTGTAGTTTCGGGGAAAAAATTATGGTAATCGGCGGAGGTGATTCGGCGATTGAATATGCTGTTGATTTGTGTGATAAAAATGAAGTGACTATTTGCTACCGTCGTGGAACTTTTCGCAGGGCTAATCCGATCAATCAGTCTGATATAGAAAGAGTGGTTGGCAATGGATCGGTTCGGCCATTGCTTAATACGGAAATAAATGAGATTGAGGGTGAGGGAGGGAAAGTAAAGGTCCTTTTTAGCGACGGTACCTTTGATATATTTGATCGTCTTGTGTATGCAATCGGCGGGACAACCCCAAGCGGATTTTTGCAAAGCAGCGGTATTCGTGAGGAGGATGGAAAACCTGTCCATGATGAAAACTACGAAACGAATATTAAAGGACTTTTTGTCGCAGGAGACATCACCCAAGAATCAGGTGGTTCGATTGCTCTTGGGCTCAATCACGGATTTGCTATTGCTAATTACATTATAAACAAATAGGCTCTTCGGGGGATGGATCCTCTGGTCTACCCTAAAGGGCACGTGAAGCCAGAGGACCTTGAAAAGGTTCTTGTGCCCTTTGGGTATGACGACTCCCCGTCATTATGGGATCGAACCCACCGTCATTATCGGACTCGATCCGATAATCCAGCTCTTCTCTTAGGGATGGATACTCTGATCTACCCTAAAGGGCACGTGAGCAGGAGGATGACGGGAATATGACAATTGATTTTATTTATTTTTCAGGGGTGAGGGCGATTTCAAGTCCCATTTTTTGCAGCATCTCCAAATCAGTATGGGCTTCGCGTCCGGCGGTTGTGAGATAGTTCCCCAAAACAATGCTGTTAGCTCCCGCTTCAAAAATCTCATTTTGACGCTCACGAAACGTTATTTCACGTCCCCCCGCAATCATAATCCGATCCGCTTTATCTAAAATAGAGCGTGAAAGACGGATAAGATCCAGCGATTCATCAATCGTGAGAGGGCTTGGATTGAGAGGCAATGCGGGATTGTGGTGGTAAAAATTAAGGGGGACAGAAACAGGATTAAGGGCTTTGAGAGAATGGAGCATACTGAGACGATCCTCTTGCGTCTCTCCCATCCCAAATATCCCTCCGCTGATAAGTTTTAATCCTACCGAATTGACATTTTCGCACGTTTCATAGCGTTCATCCCATGGATGAGAGGTGCAAATTTGCGGATAAAACTCACGACTGGTTTCGAGGTTATGGTTGTAGGCATGAATCCCTGATTTTTGCAGTTCTTGCAGTTGCTCAATACTCGCAGTTCCATTACAGGCGATGAGGCGAAGGCGTGGGACTTCACGGCGCAAGGTTGTGGCAATAGTGCAGACAAAGTTAAGAGTTTTATCGTCCAGCCCTTTTTGTGCCGTGACAAGACAGAAGCCCAATGCCCCAAGTGATTCAAGACGACGGGCTTCTTCGAGGATTTGCTCCATCGGTTTTTGCTTGTAGCGCTCGATGTCGGCTTTGTATTTGACGCTTTGGGAGCAAAATTTGCAATCTTCATTGCATGTACCGCTGTTGATGTTACAAATCGAGCAAAGGAATATTTTTTGAGACATGGTTTATCCTAATTGTGTCATTCTCGTCATTATCGGGCGTGACCCGATAATCCAGCTCTTTTTGGGATGGATACTCCGATCAAGTCGGAGTATGACGGAAGGGTTTATTTTTTTGATCTTTCAAACGTATAGTGATTTTCTTCAAACATTTCACTTCCGATAGCTCTAAAATAGTGCGTAACGGTAAAAGCAGTATCGGTGATCTCAAGCATCACACATGATGAAAAGGGTTCATCCCGAGCACACGCTTCTCCCGGATTTAAAAAAAGTGTTTTATTTTTAAAATCGCACTCAAAAACATGAGTATGACCAAAAATGACCACTTCCGCATCGGCATTCATGTAAAACGGTAAGTGCATAAGTTTGCATTTTGCACCTGAGAGAGTAAAATAGTGAGGCTCTTGGACAAGGTTGTATTTATCGTGAACTTCATGCAAGTGGGCATCATTGTTGCCATACACCGCCATGTATCGTAATCCGCTGGCTTTGAGCTGCTCTAACATTTCAGGTTTGACAATGTCACCCCCATGGATGAGAAATTCTGCTCCATTGGCTTTGAGGTGGTTGATCGCTTTTTGAGAACGACCTACCTTGGAATGGGTGTCGGACAAAAGACCGATTTTCATAATACAATGTCATTCCCGCGAAGGCGGGCGAAGTGCCCTTGCGGTAAATCCAGCTTTATGGGGATGGATCCCCGGGTCAAGCCCGAGGATGACAAGAAAATATTACTCATTAGTTTCTTCTCTTGGTGTTCTATTTTTGCATTTCGTACACTCAAAAACTTCTTTGTTGCGGTAGGTTCTTGGAGCAAGTGCCCCACCGCATCCTTCAACTTCACATTTGTGAAGGCTGGGTTCAAATTTGGAAATAAATTTGCATTTTGGATAGGATTCACACCCCCAAAACGCTCCGCGACGGGATTGTCTCCACATCAGTTTACCGCCACAATCTGGGCAGGGAACTTCTGAGAATTTAACCTCTTGATTGAGTGTTTTGGTATTTTTACACTCAGGATAGGCACTGCATGCCAAAAACTGTCCATTTCGACCGCTTTTGATGACCATGGCACTTCCGCATTTTTCACATACTTCTTCACTCTCACCATCGGGTGTTGTCGGATTGGCTTTTTGGCTCTCTTCGGTTTGCTCGGTGTATTTGCATTTTGGGAAACCACTACACGCGATAAATTCACCAAAACGTCCTGAACGAAGGAGCAGCTCGCTTCCGCACTGGGGACAGTTTCGCCCAAGAGGAGTGGCAATTTTTAGACTCACGATCTCTGCTTTTCCGGCTTCTACTTTTGCCATAAAGGGGTGGTAAAAATCAAGAATGATTTTGTGCCACGATTTTCCCTCTTCCCCGATTTCGTCCAATGTCTCTTCCATCGTAGCGGTAAAAGAGGCATCTACAATCTCTTCGAAATGTTTTTCCAACAGTTCTGTCACCGTAAAGGCAATTTCGGTGGGGGTAATGGCACGCTTTTCGATCTCGATGTAATTACGTGCTTGGAGCGTTGAGACGGTAGGGGCATACGTTGATGGTCGCCCGATTCCTTCGGATTCCAGTTTTTTGATGAGGCTTGCTTCGGAATAACGAGAAGGGGGTTCAGTAAAATGTTGTTCCGTAGAGATAGTCTGAATATCAATGGCATCACCCGTAGTGAGGGTAGGGAGAAGTTTGTCTTTATCATCGCTCCCTGTTACACGGTAAAATCCATCAAACAAAAGCTTGCGTCCTGTGGCTCTAAATTGGGCTTTTGGACTCTCAAACGTAATGCTTTGTTGTTCAAAACGGGCATCATTCATTTGACATGCGATAAAGCGGTTGTAGATGAGTTTATAGAGTTTGATCTCATCGGGTTTGAGATACGTTGCGGCAATTTCAGGGGTGAAAGAGAGCATCGTTGGGCGAATCGCTTCGTGCGCCTCTTGTGCCCCTTTGGATTTTTTCGTATAAACTTTTGGGTTTTCAGGCAAATAGGCTTTGCCGTAACGGCTAAGAATCAGCTCACGCGCTGACTCGACCGCTTCGGCTGCTAGGTTGAGGGAGTCGGTACGCATATAGGTGATGACCCCGGATGTCCCCTCAGGCGTTTTGACCCCCTCGTAGAGTGATTGGGCAACCATCATCGTCTTTTTCGGAGAAAATCCGAGCTGTGAACTGGCAGTCTGCTGAATCGTAGAGGTCATAAAAGGGGGAGGAGTAGAGGATTTTCGCTCTTTTGTCTCGATCTCACCGACTTTGAAGGCTTCGTTTTTTAAGACAGCAACAATACGTGACGCTTCATCCCCTGTTTTAATGGTGAGTTTGTCGATTTTTTCGTTTTCAAACTGTACCAATGTCGCATCAATATCCGTTTTGAACAGCGTATCAATCGTCCAATACTCTTCAGGGATAAAGGCACGAATTTCCCGTTCACGGTCGACAACGATTTTAAGGGTTGAGGATTGAACCCGTCCTGCAGATAACCCTTTTTGGATTTTGGAAGCCAGTAGAGGAGAAAGCTTGTACCCCACGATACGGTCGAGTAAGCGTCGTGCTTGTTGGGCATTGACTCGATCCATATCGATGACACGCGGAGTTTCGAGTGCATGGAGTATCGCATTTTTGGTAATCTCATGAAATACGATACGGGGAAGCGACTCGGGGTCTTTGCCAATAGCATGGGCAATGTGCCAACCGATCGCTTCTCCCTCACGGTCTTCATCGGTCGCGAGGTACACGGTGTCAGACTTTTTTGCCAACTCCTGAATCTGTTTGACGATGGCGGTGCTGTCTTCACTGATTTTATAATCAGGAATGATGGTCTCGTTGTCAATTTTTATACCAAAACGTGCTTTTGGCAAGTCTCGAATATGTCCTTTGGAGGCAATGACCTCATACTCATTGGAAAGGAAGTTCTTTATGGTCTTGGCTTTAGCCGGAGACTCGACGATAATTAATTTCAAAGTGCTGAATCCTATACATTATTTTAACACCATCGGAATTCATCCCGATTAGCTACGTTAACACTAGGTTTTCTTCGGCAGAAAGCCCAAACCCATTATATTATGGATGAATTGTGAAAGTGTAACAAAAAAAACAGTGGTTAGGATTAAAATCATCATTTATAAGGGGTGTAATAGAATTGATGTATAATTTTTGTAAAAGTTAAAAGGGGTAGTCATGGGTGTATTGGAAAGAAATGATTTACCGAAGTACACGTATGAAGATTATTGTATTTGGGAAGGAAAATGGGAACTGATCGATGGGGTAGCTTATGCTATGTCACCTATGCCTATGATCGAGCATCAGAATGTTTCTAACAAAATTGCTCGCTATCTCGACGAAGCACTGGAGAAGTGCGAAAAATGTAAAGCTTTACTTCCTGTTGATTGGAAGATCGACGAATCGACGATTGTGCAGCCTGATAATCTGGTCATTTGTTATCCTGCCAAAGGGGCATATATCACGAAAGCCCCCTCGGTAATCTTTGAAATCCTCTCGAAATCGACTGCCTCCAAAGACATAGGGTTAAAATTTCGACTCTATGAGCGTGAGGGTGTGAAGTATTACATCATTGTTGACCCTGTTGAAAAATTAGCAAAAGTATATGAGCTTCACGATGGCAAGTATATTAAAATGGTCGATGCAACGACGGAAACAGCTACTTTTTCTCTTTCCGAATGCTCCTTCGATTTTGATTTCTCCAAAATTTTCACTGCATAATTAATAATTTTTTAACCCCCATCTGTCTTGTAAGCCGTCATACTCTGACTTGACCCTCTCGTCATACCCAAAGGGCACAAGAACCTTTTCAAGGTTCTCGGGCTTCACGTGCCCTTTAGGGTAGACCCGGGGATCCATCCCCCCCAAGAAGAGCTGGATTATCGGATCGAGTCCGATAATGACGGGGAGTCGTCATCCTCTGGCTTGACCAGAGGATCCATCCCCAAAAGAAGAGCTGGATTATCGGATCGAGTCCGATAATGACGGTGAATTCGATCCGATAATGACGGAGTTTTGTCATACTCCGACTTGATCGGAGTATCCATCCCCTAAAGAAGAGCTAGATTATCGGATCGAGTCCGATAATGACGGTGGGTTCGATCCCATAATGACGGGGAGAAAGAAATTTTTTCACTTCCCATTAAAGTTTTTTTCTAACCCTCCGATATAGTCTGTAACAGCAAGGATGCTGAAAAACTTCAGAGCTAACGCTCTACCATAAAAGGATTTATCATGGGTTTCAGAATTAACACAAACATTGGTGCGATGAATGCGCACATGTCAGCTACAAACAACAACAAAGAACTTGACAATGCTCTTAGTCGTTTAAGTTCAGGTCTACGTATTAACAAAGCAGCGGATGATGCATCAGGAATGGCAATTGCTGATTCACTTCGTGGACAGTCAAAAGGTCTTGGTCAAGCGATTGCCAATGCAACGGATGGTATCTCAGTGGCACAAACAGCGGATGGTGCTCTTGATGAGTACAGCAACATCATCCAAACCGTACGTACCAAATCGATCCAAGCAGCGTCTGATGGTCAAAATGCAGATTCTCGTGGAGCAATCCAACGTGACATCAATAAATTGTTGCAAGAAGCACAAAATATTGCAACGACGACATCGTTTAACGGTCAAAAATTGCTCGATGGTACGTTTACAAACAAAGAATTTCATATTGGTGCGTATGCGAATGAAACAGTAGGTATCAGTGTTTCTAATGCCCAAACCAATTCTATCGGTGCATTTGCAAGTGTAACGGGTGCTGCTGTTACAGGTGGTGCTGTAGGTGTTGTAGCAACCGTCAATGGTACAGCAGCTGCTACAAGTACTGCGGATAGTGCTTCAGGTGCAAATCTTTTGCAACACTCAGCGGGTTCAGCATGGGCGATTGCAAAAGAGATCAATGCTATTTCTAATGTAACGGGTGTTACGGCAAGTGCTGCAACAACTTTAACGGGGGCTTCTGTAGTAGGCGGTTCTATTGCAGCCGGTGGTCTTTTGATCAATGGTAAAGATATTGGTGCAGTGAGCGTCTCTGCAAATGATAGCGATGGTAAATTGATGAATGCAATCAATGCTATTTCCAATCAAACAGGGGTTACGGCAAGTAATTCTGGCGGAAAAATGGTTCTTACTTCAAATGATGGCAGTGACATTAATCTTGGTGGTGTTGTTCTTGAGGGTGCAAAAGCAGGTTTAACAAATGCACCAGCAGGTGTAATTACTGGCGGTCAAATCACACTTGACAGTACAAATGCGATTACTACGCTTGCCACAGCAGGTTTTTCGGCTACTACTACCAGTACAGCTAATGCTTTAAACTCTGTAGATGTTACTACTCGAACAAATGCAGAGCGTGCTATCAAAACAACCGATGCGGCTCTAAAACAAATCGATACTATCCGTTCTGGAATCGGTTCAGTCCAAAATCAGCTCGAATCAACGATCCGTAACATCTCTGTTACTCAGGTCAACGTTGCATCGGCTGAATCTCAGATTCGTGATGTCGATTTCGCAGCAGAGTCTGCAAACTTCAGTAAGCGTAATATTCTCGCTCAGTCAGGTTCATACGCTATGAGCCAAGCAAATGCGGTTCAACAGAATGTTCTAAGATTGCTTCAGTAGTCTTTTTCTTCTTCGATGCTCGCGCTTGCGGGCATCTTTTCCTCTTTTAACTTCTTTTTTTTAATCACTTTTTTTAGCTACACTACTTATGAAAATACAGGGATGGATTATCGGATCAAGTCTGATAATGACGGGGAGTCGTTATATGTCGATGCGACACTTTCGTCATCCTCGTGCTTGACACGAGGATCCATCCCTAAATAGAGATTTTAATGAAACAGCCTGTCGTTTACATCCTAGCAAATCAACCCAATGGTACTCTTTATGTCGGTGTCACATCGAATTTAGCAAAACGGATATACGAGCATAAGAGTCATGCAGTGGAAGGATTTACCGATAAATACGACATTGGATTATTAGTATGGTATGAAGTGCACGAGTCGATGGAGTCTGCTATCGTACGCGAGAAAGCGCTTAAGCGATGGAATCGTGCATGGAAAATAGAGTTAATTGAAAAACAAAATAGGGATTGGGAAGATTTATACGAAGATATTATTTTTTAGGTGGATGGATTATCGGATCTACCCACAAGGGGCACGTGAAGTCCGATAATGACAGTGGGTTCAATCCCATAATGACGGAGTTTGTCGTTTTGTGGATTGCCGTCTCTGTCATCCTCTGGCTTGACCAGAGGATCCATCCCCAAGAGAAGAGCTGGATTATCGGATCTACCCACAAGGGGCACGTGAAGTCCGATAATGACGGTGGGTTCGAGTCCGATAATGACGGGGAGTCGTTATATGTCGATGCGACACTTTCGTCATACTCCGACTTGATCGGAGTATCCATCCCCAAGAGAAGAGAGAATGAGTTTTAGTTGGTCGTTGTTGATTGAGCGTTAATCATCTGCTTGAGCGATGCAAATTGATTGTTGATTTTACTGATAACCGAATCGTAGGCAGCAAATTGCTTGGTCATAATCGCATAGCGATCATCGAGCCGTTTGGTCATTGTCTCACGATCTTTGGTGAGTTTATCGAGCGTTTTGTTGAGATCGGCTTGAAAGGTAGGCAGGCTTTTTTGATAGCCGGTATAGTTCTTCATTTGATCGTAGAGAGTATCAAATACTCCGGTTGTCGTTGTACCGTTTACCACAACACCGCCGCTCAAAAAACTCTGAAGGGCGGTAGGATCTTGAGCCATTTTAGTATCAAAGGCAGCACTGTCCAAACTCATGACCCCGTATCGGTCAAGACTGATCCCATAATCCATTAATGACTTACCGCTGGAATCGACAGCGGTGATGGTATGATTGAGTGCTTGGGTGATCGATTTGATAAAACTATCACCGTTAAACACACCTACTTTCCCGGCGGCTTTATCGTAGGCGGTCATATCACCGATGTTGGTAACGAGGGTATTGTAGTTTTGGACAAAGATCGACATTTCGGTGCTGATTTCAGTTTTGTTTTGACTGATGGCGATATTCGCCTGAGTACCGACACTCTGATCTTGTTTGAGAGAAACTGTGACACCGTTGATGAGATCGGTGATGTCGTTGGTGGGACGGGTAATGGCAATGCCGTTGTAATTAAATGAGGCATCGTTGGCGGTTTGAAGGCTGGTCATTCCCAGCGCCGTCTTAAGCCCCGTTCCATCGTTGACCGTATCGGTAAGGGTGATTTTTTGATTGTTCCCAACGCTGTCGGATTTGAGTACCAGCTCATAGCTGGCAGCACCTGTCTGCAAAATCGAAGCGGTCACTTTGGCTCCCGCTTTGTCATTGATCGCGGTGGCTAAATCTTGGAGGGTTGTTGTGGGGGTATAGTTGATTGCGAAGCTGTCTGTTCCGATTGCGAGGGTAAGTGTCCCATTCGCCGATGCAGTAGGAGCCAGAGCAGTTGTTTTTGAGCTAATAGGGGGAACGGTGGTAGAGTGCCAGATGTCCCCTTTTGCTGTTATGATATTTGAGAGGGAAAAGGATTGTACATCCGATCCCGCTTCTGCACTGACATTGACCGCGTCACTGTTGCCGGTAACCGACCGACCGAGGAAGAGTGTGTCGCTGGAGAGTTTAGAAGCACTGGTTTGAAAGGTAGTCATAAGTGAGTTCAGCAAATCAAACGATTTGAGCTTCAGCTGACTTGATGCTATTTTGTTATCTAAAGGCTTGATAACCTGACTTTCGGTATTTGCCCGAAGTTTATCGATCATATCTGCCGTTAGAACTCCCGACCCAAGTCCGAGTGAATTGACGGTTCCAGCCATGGCAAATCCTTTTAACTATTTTATGTATCTCTATTATCGACCAAATCGTTAATTTTTGTAGTGATTTTACATAGAAGCAAAAAGAGTTCCGTTACCATTTTCTTGCTTTTAGCTTCCGTATTGGGTACAATGCGCTTTCTCTTCATTAGACCTGTGCAAGGGTGCGCTTAGGCATCGTGTCAGGGTAGGAATACAGCAGCACACCTAGTCGTGCTTTGTGCCGCAGGTATCTGATGGGGAGTCTTTTTTCCTTACTTTTCACACACTTCTATCACAATCTTTTTAAATCGCAAAAATAAAGAATAAATTTAACCTACAATACTCTATAATCTTTTCAGATAGTTTAAATATTTTTGGAGAAATGAATGAAACCCGAATTAATGGAACAAATAGAGCACGTTCCAATGCTCCCAGAAACCGTTTTAAAAGTGGAAGCGGTGTATAATGATCCCAACAGCGGTGTCGCAGAAATGGCGAATGCAGTCAAAGAAGATCCGATTATCACCGCCTATATTCTCAAAACAGCCAATTCCCCGATGTACGGATTGAGTCGTACAGTTACCGACGTAGCGCAGGCCATCTCACTTTTGGGCAAAGATACCGTACGAACATTTACCATTGCCTCAGCCGCAAACACCTGTATGGATATTGACCTCTCTCCATACGGAATGACTCAGCATGATTACTTGGCTAGGGCGCAGATGCAAAATGCATTGGTCAGCCGATGGGTTGCCAAAGTAGATCGTTCTTTGTTGGGACACCTTTCGCTTGCCTCTTTTTTACTAGAGCTTGGTAAAATCGTTATTAGCCGCTACTTAATTCAATCCCATCAAGGGGCACTGTTGAGTGATGCATTAGCAAAGGGTGACACAACCAAAAAAGCTGAGATTGGTGCGTGTGGAAGCAAATCCGAAGACGTAACAGCAACTCTCTTTTATCGTTGGAATTTTGATCCCGATTTGGTACACTTGATCCGTTTTGCGAATGAGCCCGAAGATGCCTCTGATCCTGAGACGCAAGAGATGGCGAAGTTTCTAAAAGTCGCTAAAGAGGCGATTACGCTGGAGGGGACAATGACCGAAGCAACTCTCAAAAATGCCCGTGAACTGATCGAAGAGTATGAAATGGATCAAAATCTTTTCGACGAGACGGTCGAAAAAATCCTTGCCGCTTAATCTTCCCGATAGCTTCCCGCTTTGCATCCGGTTGGACTGCTGGGAGGGTTATCTCTTAGATAACATATATCTTCATGTGCTTGTTTGAGTACTTTACTTTCCCGCAACAGTGGCAACATCTTTTCATCTTTTTCACTGAGTGAAAGGGATTGATTGTACAACAGTGCTTTAACTTCGGAATCGATTGCTGCGAGGGCTGCTTCGAGATGGGGGAGTGAAACCATAGTGTATTCCTATTTTTTTGAGAGATTATAGCTATAATTTCCACTATGAAGATTAATAATTTTATGACCTTTGACATCGAAGAGTGGTTTCATGCCAATTATGAGGGGATAGATACTGCTGTTTTTGATGCCCAATCCACTAATCTGGAATTCAACGTTGATCGTCTTATTGATATTTGTGCTGAGGTTGATGTAAAATCCACCTGTTTTATCCTCGGGGATGTGGCAAAAAATAAACCTTATATCGTCAAAAAGCTTTTTGATGCAGGGCACGAGATAGCATCACACGGAAGCTCTCATAAACTCGTTTATACAATGGATATAGAGGAGTTCCGCAGTGATTTGAAATGCTCAACCAATATACTTGAACAGATTACAGGGCAGAAAGTTATCGGTTTTCGTGCCCCTTCGTGGTCGCTTAAGCGTGAGACCTTGCCATGGTTTTATGAGGTTTTAGCCCAAGAGGGATTTTTGTATTCATCCTCCGTCTATCCTGCTAAAAATACTTTATTCGGTATTCCTGATTTTTTAGAGACACCTCATTATCCTACCTCTTCTCCTATTTTAGAAATACCCCAAAGTGTTATGAATTTTTTTGGCAATAAAGTCGGCTATGCCGGAGGGGGATATTTGCGATTTTTTCCAATATGGCTGATAAAACGAGAAATCCGACAAAAAAATCGTGAGGGCAAACCTGTCTTTATCTATGCACACCCAAGAGAAATCGACATCCACCAACCGAGACTGAAACTGGGAATGATGGACGGTTATTTTCACTATCAAGGGATTGTAGGGTGTGAAGAAAAACTCTCTCTATTATTAGCAGAATTTCAACACAGTTTTATCCGGATGGATGAATTTGCTAAAAAAGTGACCCTTGAAGAGACTTTAATTTAAAACTCTTCCGATGAATCTCGCAATATCCATAAGTGCGGATTGCTTCAATGTGAGAACTAGAACCGTACCCCTTATGCCCTTCAAACCCGTATTGGGGATAGAGCGGTGCGAGTTCCACCATCTCTCTATCTCGTGTCACTTTGGCGAGTATGGACGCGGCGCTTACTTCGGGGATAGTTGCATCGGCTTTAACGAGTGTTTTGAGGTTTGCTATTCCAAAAGAGCAATTTCCGTCGTAGAGATAATCCGCTTCACCAAGTGCGCTCATAATCTCACGAAGCCCCGATGCCAAACACGCCGAGAGACCAAGCTCATCGATAGCAGAAGCATCAAAGCGTGCAATGTGATAGGTTGAGTTGGCGATAATCTCTTCAAAGAGTGCTTCCCGTTTCTTTTCACTGAGTTTTTTGGAATCATTTAGACCTAGGATTGGTCGATGTAAGATTACCCCTGCTATAGTGAGTGCTCCTGCCAACGGTCCTCGTCCTGCTTCATCGATTCCGCAAAATTTCATCTTATCTCCGGTATTGTTTGTGAAATTCTAGCGTGAAAAAGCTACGATTACTTTTACTAGAGTGTTCCTATTTCCTTAAGCCTGCCAAATTGTTAAATAATTTACAACATTATAGTATAATACTTATATTATAAAATAATTTAACGAGGAGTGATATATGAATCCATTTATTTTTGACCGTCCGATTGAAAGCGGAAGCTTTTGTAATCGTCCATCAGAAGTGCATGAAATAGTTAAAAATATCACCAGTCACACCAATATGATTGTTATTGGGAAGCGTCGATTTGGAAAAACTACTCTCATTAAACATATTATCAATAATGATTTGCCTCATAATACAGTGAGTGTATATGTTGATCTTTTCAGCATAACTTCTGAAGCAGATTTTGTTCGACTAATTGCATTGGCGATTGCCAAAACAATAGCCACTCACAAAAGTGTCAATCAGTCTCTTGAATCATTACGTCAAGCCATTAGTATTCTTGGGTCACGATTGAAATTTTCGATCAGTTTTATGGATGTTGTCACTCTATCGGCCGAATTAAAGCCATCTGAAGCCAAAGAGGCACTTGAAGATATATTAAATGGATTTTCTACTTGGCTTGAATCTAAAAAACTAAGTGCTTTTGTAGTATTTGATGAATTTCAGCAAATCACATCGGTTCAGAAAAAGTACTCAATTGAGGCGAAGCTACGATCGATTATTCAATTTCATAAACAAATCAGTTACCTTTTTATGGGGTCTCGTGATCATATTATTGCAGCTATGTTTTCCAATCATTCTCGTCCATTTTATGCTCAAGCTGTACCGATCAATGTGGGAGCGTTGGAAAAGAGTGTATATTGGCTGTGGGCATCGAGATTGCTTGAAAAACGACATATTACTTTAAAAGAAGAAGCAATCGATGCCCTGTTTGAGATAAGTGCAGGTGAGACGCGCTTAAATAATCAGATTCTTCATTATATTTATGAAACGAAACAAAATTCTACGGTTGATGCGGTAGAAATACATGCTATTAGTGAAGAGATTATCAGATCCAATGATGCTTTTGTGCGAATGTGGTTTGATAAGTTTCCTTTGGCACAAAAAAAAGCATTAAAGATTATTGCACTTAATCGCGGAAAAATGTATACCGCAGAACTAATGGCACAGTATGACACGGAAAGAGGGACAATAAGTAAAGCGATTGAATCGTTAATCAAGCAAGATGAAGTAGCTAAAGATAATGATCGACTTATTATCAAAGACCGCATTAATGAATTATGGATTGCCAAAATTGCACAACAATAAAAAGGATCTCGATGGAAACGGCGCAGGTGCTGTAGCCGTCAAATAATCACTCCTCCCCCAATGCCCACTGTGAAAACGGAACCATCTCGATTTTTGCGATGGGGTGAGAGAGGGTGTTTTCCAAATTCATCGTGACGACAATAACCTCTTTGACTTGATAGGTGATGATAAATCCTTCCAGTGCTTCTACTTTTTTAAACAAGGCGTGCTCATTCGCAAACGCCGATGCCAAAACGATTTGGTTGCGTTGCGGGAGATAAAAATCAATCCCTTCATCATAATAGCACTCAATGTCATGTTTTATCAGTTCCAAGAAAACCAAATTTTCAAACACTTTTCCAAAATGCTTTTGAAGGGTCAGCGCATGTTTGATGGCAATATCACACAGATAGAGCTTTTTAATCGCACTTGGGTGGTTGAATTTTTCACATCCATAAAGGTAGTGTTTGTTAAACAGTGATTGTAAATGAACATACAGTTTGTCTTTGGAAATCTTACGTTCACTTTTCAAACGTTCATAGAGGGTGAAGGCGGAAACTTTTTGAGTAACCATTTTAGAGGCTTGAATCATGACGGAAAGCTCAATATCATTGAGTGCATACAATAACGTTTTTTGGAGATAAAGAGAGCGTTCTTCACTGGGTAAGCGGTGCATAGCCGGAAATCCGCCAAGCTGAAAGAAATGGTTGAGTGCAGTGGAGTCGTAGTATTTCGATTCAAACGCGAGAAACTCTTCGTAGTCGAGGAGATGCAGCGCCAGTGTCTCAAATTCGTTTGAATCGGTATAGTCTGAGGAGAGGATGATTTGTTCTAAGTTAAAGAGCTTAATCTCATGATGGTAATTATCAAGTGCCAAAATCTTAATTTTATGCTCAATGCAAAAAGGTTCGAGATGCTCATTAAGCTCATTTATCTCAAGACGGATGTCACGGCAATCGAGATACAAATAGGATGATTTCTTGTGCGATAGGAGATAATTTTTAATCAGAGAGGTTTTTCCCGACTGGGCAATTCCCATAATCCAGACACTCTCTTCGTTGAGGGAAGCTTTACGCTCTATGAAATTGGGGTTATGCAAGTCATGTCGATAATAGTCATCTAAAAGTGTCTTCATGAATAAAATAATAACCTAAAATTTATAACTTCCTTATTAAAAGGAAACAAATTTACATTCATGTACGATTTTTACCCCTAAAATCATTGACCGCAAGGGGGTATGTGGCTATAATTCCACCTGCCTTACAATAGTCAGCATCGACTGACGAGTTCTTTATAGAGGAAAAATTATGGAAAAGATTCGTTTGAAACTTAGAGCATACGATCATCGTGTACTCGATCGTTCAGTAGCTTCTATCGTTGAAGCCGTAAAGCGTACAGGTGCGGAAATCCGTGGCCCAATACCTTTGCCAACAAAGATTCGTAAATATACGGTTCTTAAGTCACCTCACGTTAACAAAAGTTCACGTGAGCAATTTGAGATTCGTATGCACGCTCGTTTGATCGACATCGTGTCAGCTACGCCTGATACTGTTGATTCATTAATGAAGCTTGACTTGGCTCCGGAAGTGGACGTAGAAGTTCGCTCTATGGACAAGTAAGGAGTGGGTATGGAATATATTGTAGAAAAAATCGGCATGAGCCGAACAATCGGTGCAAACAGCCAAGCGGTAACTCTTTTAAAAGTAAAAGAAGTAAAAGTTTGTAACGTTGCAGACGGCGTAGCTCTTGTAGCATACAGCCAAGGAAAAGCACACAATAAGCCAATTGAGGGTCAGCAAAAGAAGTATAACCTTTCTGCTGAGTTCAACAAATTCGCGACATTGGAAGTTGCTAACACAGAAGCAGGTGATCAAGATATGGCTCCTCTAGCGGACGCAAAAGTCGTTAAGAGTGCATTCAACACCAAGGGTCGCGGTTTTACCGGCGTTATGAAACGTTGGAATTTTGCCGGCGGACCAGGCGCACACGGTCACCGTTTTCACCGTACTGGTGGATCTATCGGTAACCGCGAATGGCCAGGTAAAGTCCAAAAAGGGCGTAAAATGTCTGGTCAATACGGTAACGAGCTCGTTACTGTAAAAAATAAAGTGATGTCTTTTGACGCACAAAACGGTGTATTGGTTGTCGTGGGCGCTGTCCCAGGTGCAAACGGTGCGCTAGGTCGAGTAAAGGTTGTTAAACAATGAGTGCTATTGTCTTAAATGAAAAATTTGAAAAAGCCTCTGAATTGGCATTGCCTGAGAGTTTTAGCGGGATTAATCCACACAACCTTTGGTTGTACGTTAAATCATATCAAGCAAGTATCCGTTCAAACACTGCATCAGCTAAGACTCGTTCTGAGATGCGTGGTGGTGGTAAAAAACCATGGGCTCAAAAAGGTAAAGGGGGCGCTCGTGCTGGTTCACGTCGTTCACCTATCTTTGTTGGTGGTGCGGTCGCACACGGTCCAAACACAGGTCGTAACTACGATCAAAAGATCAACAAAAAGCAAAAGAAACTAGCGCTTAAATGTGCACTAGACGCTTGCGCTACTGCTGGGAAATTGTTTATCGTTGATTCGATTGACGTTCCAAGCGGAAAAACAAAAGATGCTTTGGCGTTGTTCAATACGTTGAACGTACGTGATGCATTGTTCGTTAAAACGATTCTCGATGAGAACACGTATCTTGCATTCCGCAATCTCTCTTCTACGTATGTAATTGAAGAGAATGAACTCAACGCCTTTTTGGCTGCGACATATCGCTCGGTAGTAATCGAAAAAGCGGTATGGGAAAATCTGACTAAAGAGAGCTGAGATGGCAGATATTACTGATATCAAATCGATCCTGTATACAGAGAAGACTTTAGGTCTTCAAGAAGAAGGCGTAATCGTAGTTCAAACGTCAACACGTATGACTAAGAATGGCCTTAAAGAGGTGTTTAGAGAGTATTTCGGAATCGTTCCTTCGAGAGTTAACTCACTAAACCAAAGCGGAAAAGTTAAACGTTTCCGTGGTCTTACTGGTAAGCAAAATGACTTTAAAAAGTTTTATGTGAAGCTTCCAGAAGGCGCACAAATCGATAGTTTGGCGGTGTAATTATGGCAATCAAAACCTATAAACCAACCACTCCTAGCCGACGTTTTATGACAAACGTTGATAACTCGGACATTACTGCAAAAGCAAGTGTTCGTGCATTGTTGACAAAACTTCCAGCTCACGCAGGTCGTAACAGCAATGGTCGTATCACGTCACGTCATAAAGAAGCGGGAGCTAAAAAGCTTTACCGTATTATCGATTTCAAACGTAATAAATTTGGTATTTCAGGAACAGTAGCAGCGATCGAATACGATCCATACCGTAACTGCCGTATCGCTCTTATCAACTACGCTGATGGTGACAAACGTTATGTTCTTCAACCAAAAGGTATGGTAGTAGGCGATGTTATCGCTTCTGCTGAGAGCGGTTTGGATATCAAATCGGGTAACGCTATGAAATTGATGAATATCCCTGTGGGTACTACGGTTCATAACGTTGAGCTAAAACCGGGCAAAGGCGGACAAATCGTTCGTTCAGCGGGAACATCAGCTCAAATCATGGGTCGTGAGGGAAAATACGTATCACTACGTCTTCCATCAAGCGAAATGCGTTACGTTCTTGGTGAGTGTATGGCAACTGTCGGTGTTGTTGGTAACGAAGAGTATATCAACATCGTTATCGGTAAAGCCGGTCGTTCACGTCACATGGGTATCCGCCCTCAAACTCGTGGTTCTGCGATGAATCCTATCGACCACCCGCATGGTGGTGGTGAAGGTAAAACGAATTCAGGACGTCACCCGGTTACTCCATGGGGTAAACCGACTAAAGGTGCTAAAACACGTAAGAAGAAAGCAAGTGATAGACTTATTATTACTCGCCGTAAATCAAATCCGAAGAGGTAGAGTATGGCTAGATCAGTAAAAAAAGGACCATTCGTTGATGGACACCTTATTAAAAAAGTGATTGCTGCCAAAGAGACGAAAAGCAACAAGCCTATCAAAACTTGGTCACGCCGTAGCGTGATCTTGCCAGATATGATCGGCTTGACGTTCACCGTCCATAATGGCCGTCAGTTTATACCTGTTTTCGTAACTGAAAACCACGTTGGGTATAAGCTTGGTGAATTCGCACCAACACGTACGTTTAAGGGCCATAAAGGTTCTGTACAAAAGAAAATCGGGAAATAAGGAAGAGATATGGCAAGAGCATTATTAAAATTCGTTCGCGTATCTCCGACTAAATCTCGTTTGATCGCTCGCGAAGTTCAGGGTATGAATGCAGAGCAAGCATTAGCAGCGTTGGAGTTCACTCCAAACAAAGCAGCAAAAATCATCGCTAAAGTCGTTGCATCAGCAGTCGCTAACAGCGGTATCGAAGCGGAAGATTGTGTTATTAAATCATGCCGCGTTGACAATGGTCCAGTACTCAAGCGTTTTACGCAACGAGCACGTGGTACAGCGTCAGGTATCCGCAAACCGACTGCGCACATTTTGGTAGAAGTAGAGGGTAAATAATTATGGGTCATAAAGTTAATCCTATTGGACTTCGTCTTGGTATCAACCGCAACTGGGAATCTCGTTGGTTTCCTAACTTTAAAACAGCTGCGGTATCTCTTGGTGAAGATCATAAAATCCGTACATTCTTGAAAAAAGAACTCTACTATGCCGGTGTGAGCAACATCGTTATTGAACGTACAGCTAAGCGTCTTCGTGTAACGATCATCGCAGCTCGTCCGGGAATCATTATCGGTAAAAAAGGTTCTGATATTGAGAAAATCAAAGATTCTCTCAACAAACTTATCGGAAAACCAGTTGCCCTAAACATCAAAGAAGAGAAAAAAGCACAAGCGTCTGCGCAACTCGTTGCGGAAAACGTTGCTACTCAACTTGAAAAACGTGTGGCTTTCCGCCGCGCAATGAAAAAAGTTATGCAAAATGCACAACGTGCCGGCGCAAAAGGGATTAAAGTCTCTGTTGCAGGTCGTCTTGGTGGTGCTGAAATCGCTCGTACGGAATGGTATCTTGAGGGACGTGTTCCTCTTCATACTCTTCGTGCGAAAATCGATTACGGTTTTGCAGAAGCGCACACCACTTACGGTGTAATCGGTATTAAAGTTTGGATTTTCAAAGGTGAGGTTCTCACTAAAGGTATCCAACCTGAAGCTAAAGAAACTAAAGAAGAGGGTGGTCGTGAAGATCAACAACGCCGCCCTCGTCGAAAGGTTAACTAATCATGTTAATGCCTAAACGTACGAAATATCGTAAACAAATGAAAGGGCGTAACCGTGGTTACGCTACTGCCGGAAATAAACTTGAATTCGGTTCTATCGGATTCAAAGCAACGGAAGCGGGACGTATTAACTCTCGCCAAATCGAAGCGGCTCGTATCTCAGCTACTCGTCACATTAAACGTACGGGTAAAATCTGGATTCGCGTATTCCCTGCTAAGCCTTTGACTGCCAAACCACTTGAAGTGCGTATGGGTAAAGGTAAGGGAGCTGTGGATCAATGGGTTATGAACATCAAGCCAGGCCGTATCATTTTTGAAATGGGTGGTGTTGAAGAGACTCTTGCTCGTGAAGCGTTAGCGCTTGCGATGCAAAAACTTCCGTTCAAAACCAAAATTGTAACATTGGAGATGAGCAATGAAATATACTGATTTAAACGGTAAAACCGCTGCTGAACTTCAAGGTGTGCTCAAAGAGAAAAAGATTGAGCTTTTCACTTTGAAAATTAAGCAAAAAATGATGCAATTGACTAA
>Ga0268283_1000327_pt1 | contig 36564 bp, 33 predicted proteins | sample saktaG_13_FD_190140 | JGI IMG/M metagenome (GOLD analysis project Ga0268283, IMG submission 190140) | Saline water microbial communities from Sakinaw Lake, British Columbia, Canada - sak_2013_06_06_36m | ecosystem: Environmental > Aquatic > Non-marine Saline and Alkaline > Saline ...
GAGATTTAGGCTTTTTTGATCCATCGGGATTGAAACGACTTTCCATAATGCGATATGCACATTTCATAGCTATTTGACTTGTATCAAGATTTCTTCGTGCATCACAAGACCTTACAGAGGCTTCAGCTTCTTCTCTTGTTCCTGTTAGATAATATGCTTTCAAGTCAATATTTAGCTCTTGTACTGCCGCCAAACGATGCCTTCCATCAATAATTTTATGATCAAACATAAGAACAGGATCTTTTTGCCCATGAACTTTTATATCATTTAAAAGCCAAGCAAACTCTTGCGGTGACATTTTAGGATTATCATTGGCGATAGGATCAATTTCAATGGTGTGGAGATCCCTAGAGGGGATCATTGAGAATGCCATTTCCATAGTTATCTCCTTGCAAGCGAACATAGCTTATGCGCTAAATATGTTTTTGTATAGCTGACAAAACTACCGTTATACTCTGGTAGCGCCATAATTAACCGAATAACCTCTTCTCGTGTAAGCAGATATTCAAGGTCTGTTTTACGCCCCCCAACAATATTTTTAATAACTCGTATCATATTGAAATGTGGATACTCAAGCATATTAGCAATATCTTTAGACGAGTGCGTCTTAGGGTATTTCAAAACTATGTTTACTTGTTCATGCAGATTATCAAAATTTTTCATGATGCCACTCCTTGAACTTGGTGATCTTCCAGCCACTTGTCTATGGCAACTCTATCGTAGCGAATAAACTTCCCTCCGATTTTAGAAAATGGAATTTTAGAGCTGTTGCTCACCATTCTCATCTTCGCCTGTGTTGACTCGCTAAAGCCATACTCTGCTTCTAATTCACCTGGGGTTAACCAGCGTTTTTGGATTAAATTAACTGACATATTATTTCCTTGCGTATTAGTTTAGAAATCGATTTCTATTGCATAAACATCGATGTATTTGAGCTCGTTTCGATGCTTATGAGGGAATTTTACAAAGCTGGTTGATGAAAAATAAAGGAAGGAAATTACAGAAAAATTCTGTAATAATTAGAAAGTAAAATCGTTTACGAAAGCTTTAAAGACTTTGTTAGTTTATCTGCTATTACATGAATACGATCCTCTCGAAGACTTGGCTCAAGGGTTCCTGCAAGTCCATTCTTTGTTATTTCAGGTATAAGGTCTAGCAAAATAATTTTAATGATATTTTGCAGATCATATTCAAAATGAAGTTTTACACTTTTTTTTGCAGTTATCCACTGGTATTCTATTTTTTCTATATTTTTTGCTGCTACTGATTTACCAATTTTTTTTAGATACGTAGATAAAACCTTTTTAGCATTTTCGACTTTTATTTTTTCTGATTTCTGGGTATCAGAATCCCTTTGTAATTTTTTCAATTGTTCTTTATAATCAATATAAAGTGCTTTTATCTGAACAGATAGGGAAATACAATCGCTAGTAGAAAGTAGATTTGGTACGTGCAGCAAAGTCTCAATTTTTTCCAAAATGCCTGTATCGTAGATGCTTTCTAATTGTTCGTCATAAATCCATTCGACTGTTGGTGATGCAGGGTAATCTTTTTTTAGTTTTTCTTTTATTGCACTGTCGATGAGCTTTTTTTTCTTGGAGTATTTTTGATAATAAATATACATCTTGATTTTATCATCATCATTTAACCGCAATATTCGAGCAAGTATTGTTGCTTTATCGACTGCTTGGTCAAAGCATGATTGTAGATTATCGCTATTTGGTTTTGTGGTCAAAAAATTCTTTTTTACACTACCTATTAACTTTTTCATTTGATTACGATGTTGTTCTGTAGATCCTTTTATAAGTTCAAGTACAATAGGTCTATTCGGATTATCAATATAATCTTTAATTTGTTGAAATTTCCGAAACACTTCATAGCTGAGTCCTTCTATTATTTCATTGTTGTTCTGCATATTAAACCTCAGATTCTTGTTGTTTCGTTAATGTTTCAATCGCTCTATTTGCTTCTCGGGAGGCTTCGGTATGATTTGGGCTTTTCCCAATAATTTCTTGGAGCTGTGAATCTGCACTCTCTGAGCTTTGGTAATGGGCAATTGTTCGGTAATGTGCATCAACAGTATCAGATCGGATATGTCCTAGCGCTGCACTTAAAACCGTTGCCGCTGCTCCTTGTTCCCCCAATGCTGTGACATAAATATGACGGAAGTAATGCATCGTTAATTCTTCAATGCCAGTATCTGTGATTAGGTGTGCAAGTTGCTTACGTGGACTGTGCATCTTTTCACCTGTTCGAGTTGATTTGAACACCAATCCTATACGATCGTCTTTCATCTCTAAAAGTGTTGAGGAGATTTGAGGGGGTAGATAGTAGTCTTGATCAATACCAATTTTGTTATTCTCGGCTCTTATGGTGTAGCGTTTTTTGGCAAAATCAATATCGCTCCATTCCAGCGTTGCAATTTCATTCCAACGTCGTCCGAATAAAGCAAAAAAGAATAATCCTCGATAAAGCGGGTCATTTTGGTAACGTGACTCAATGGCATTAAAAAGAGAGATGATTTTCTCCGTTCCATCTTTGACAGTCTTTTTTCTCAATGATTTTTTTGGTCGTGCAGGTATAGTGATTTGTGGAATACGGTCAATCGCTCCATTGTTACGGGCATATTCTAAAATTGGTTTCAATACTTGAAAGAGTACCTTTTCAATAGTTCGTATGGATGAACCTTTTTCATTTTGCTTGGTACATCCTGTTGTCTCTAATCGTTTACGGATTTTATCAATATCATTTTCAAGAACGGCGCTGATCTTTTTATTACCAATAATTTCTTTGATATGTAGTTCATAAATACGTTTGCGCTCCTCTGTCCATGTGGAAGCTGTACATTTATTAATGAAATACTGGTCGGCAATGTATCCCACTTTGGTGTCAGGATTGAAAGGGTTTTTGAGTTCGATCTCTTTTTGTTTTTGGTAGGTTTCGGCGTAGGTTCTGGCGTTCTTCTTTAAATCTTTTGGTGTCCAATCCTTATCATTGTAATTGAACATATGGACGTACTCTTTGCCATTGATTTTAAAGCGGAAGTAGTACTTTCTGAAATCCTTTGTAGCCTTAAGCCCTCTCAGCCCTTCTATGGATTCGCTGTATTCTTTAGGAACTGCCATAATAAAACCCTTTCTTAAGTGGGAGTACCTCCCACTTTTACTCCCACTTATTTATCAATTATTATAGCTTATAAGGAATTAAAAGGAAATTACATCCCTGTAAATAGGGATTAAAAGAAGTATTATGAATCTTAAGAAATCATAGCTGTTAGGTTTGCGGTACCGGCGGTCAGGGATTCGAATTCCTTCGGGCGCACCATTTTATAGATTTCCCTCACAACTTATAAATCACACATAAAACCCTTCTTTACAAACTTCTAAGACTAAAAATTTATCATCATCTCAACTGATTTATCTTTAACACAAACTCAACCTCAGCTTTTGACAATCGCAGCTCTTTTGCGATCACATCCACTTCTAGCCCTTGGTTATAACGATTGATCACTTTCTCATCATCCAAACCGCTTATAGATGTTGGCAATGACAGATTACGAATTCGTTCTTCTAAATAACGCAAACGATTTTCTGTTTTCTCTTTGTATGCACCAAAAGCTCCTTCAATGTGTCCCAACGACTCCATTATCGGTATAGAGAGCTCATTTATATCCTGACCGCGTTGTTCTTGAGTTCTATGGGCAGTTTCTGGGATACTCTCTTGCAGTGAGGTCAATAGCTCCACTTCAGCGGAAAGTCTCTTTTCTATTTTATAAACTTCGCGATGCAACTCTTCAACAGCGTGCGCGATAGAGCGAAGACGGCTGTTTGTCTCAGTTTCTTTGGTCACCGAATAATAAATAAGCCCCAATACTAAAGCAGCCAGAGCAATCAGTACTAATTCGATTCCAAGTGTCATTCCAATCCTTTTAAATGGCGAATCATACTGCGTTCTCGTGCCGTCATGTACACCGCCCATTCGTTGCTGTCTTTAACGTGCATACGAACAATCTTTGCCGATATTGGAGAAAGAGCTTCAAAATACATCGGTGTCTCGCGGCGAGGAAGAACCGGCAGTTCAACTCGTCCATAATAGAGTTTTGACGTCTCCAAGAGTGGCTCAGAAAGTTCAAAATGCTCCAAACCAATTTTTTCGATTGTTCCATTCATTCCAAGTGCAATACGATGGGTCGTCTTTCCTAAAATAAGATTTTCCAAACGATCCATCTTTCGGTACAACTCAACAATCAAATGCAACACCACCGGATCGCTTTCGCTGGTATCCCCTCTCACTTTCGCACTTCTAAGCCATTGCCCTATTGCATCATCATCATGTTCGCTGATACCGTTAAATTCTTTTTCAAAGGCATCTTCGCTTCCCTCCAAGAGGTCATAAGCTATCTCTAAAGAGGCTTCCACTAATCGTACTGTGCTCATCGTATCACCTTATCTAAAATTACACATCCAAAAAAGACAAATCCTAAATACCCGTTAACCGTAAAAAAAGCACGATCAATCGTCGTAAAATCTTTACGAACCAAATAATGTTCATATCCTAACATAAGAATTGATAAAAGGACCCCCAATTGTGCCAGTAAGCCTAAATTGGCTTTGACTACAAATAATCCCCAAAATATAATCGTTAAAAAATGGAAAAATAAAGAGAGATTCAATGTCACACGACTGCCGTATCGTGAGGGGATTGAGTGAAGCTTGTTGGTAATATCGAATTCCATGTCCTGCAACGAGTACAGCAAATCAAATCCTGCAACCCAGAACATTACCCCAACGCTAAGATAGATCGACCACAGCGGAACATCTCCACTCACAGCAATCGCTCCCGCCATCGGTGCAAGCCCCAACGAGATTCCCAATACAATGTGCGCCATCGAACTAAAACGTTTAAAATAGGAGTAACTCAACAAAACAATGAGAACCGGAATGCTCACTGCAAACGCTAAATCATTGACCATATACGTAACGCCAATAAATATCAGTGCGTTAACGAGGGTAAAAATAGCGATAGAGCTTCCATCAAGTCTCCCATCAACACTAGGGCGACTGGCGGTACGAGGGTTGTGAACATCATACTCTCTGTCAACGTAACGATTAAAACCCATTGCCGTATTTCGTGCAGTAATCGCCGCTAATGCACCCAAGATAAGAAGTTTAAATCCAAACCATCCATCTGCGGATACAACCATCGCAATAAAAATAAAAGGGAGGGAGAAAACGGAGTGCTGAAACATCACCAATTCATTAAAATCTCGTAAACGTTTGGCGATTCTCTTCACTCATACCCTTTGTGCGTTTTATTTATTTTATCGTAATTTCACTTTGAGATATAATGTCACGTATGAAACAACTCGCACTCATCGGCTCTACTGCGTCAGGAAAAAGTGCTCTTGCCTTATCCCTTGCGTCAGAACATAATGCTCTTATCCTCTCCATCGACTCATTGAGCATCTATAAAGAAATTGATATTGCTTCTGCAAAACCTTCTCATGATGAGCTTGCAAGCATTGAGCATTTTGGGATCAATTGTCTAGCACCCAATGAAACCGCAACGGTTTTTACCTTTATAGACGAATATCACCGTGCCTATGAAGCCGCAACGTTGCAAGAAAAAAATCTCATCCTTGTCGGAGGAAGCAGCTTTTATCTCAAAAGCATGATGGATGGATTATCGTACGTCCCTGAAATCAATGATGAAACCAGAGCTGTTGCAGCTGATATGCTGCATAATCTTGAAGAGGTGCACCATTTTTTATCCCAAGTTGATCCTGTCACTATGGCTAAAATCACCCCGACTGACTCTTACCGTATTGAAAAAATGCTCCATCTTTATCTCCAGACTTCAACACCTCCGGCACAATGGTTTGAGGAACATCCGCCCAAGAGCATCATCACACATTGCCCTATTCTTAACATCCGTATCGACCGCCCCCTTTTACGAGAACGCATAGCCTTACGAACACAGAAAATGGTTCAAGACGGATTGATTGATGAAGTGGCAGAACTTGAACGGCTTTATGGAAGAGTACCCAACAGCATGAAAGCAATCGGAATACTCGAAACCTTGGAATTTTTGGATGGTAAAATAGACAAACAAACACTCATCGAAGAGATTTCAACCCACACGGCACAGCTTGCTAAACGGCAGCAAACCTTTAACGCCAATCAGCTTGAACACGTTGTCAATGGTTCGGTCAAAGAGCTCTATACAGTGGCTACAACAATCCTAGCGCATCCTTAGCCAGTTTTCCCCATGCTGAGGTTTTATCTGCCTTAATACTCTCGTTAAATGCTGTTTTCGCTTCACTCTTATTTCCCATTTTCATTGCCAATGAGCCGATGAGATACTGTTGACGAGATTTTTTTTCTAGGTTCATTTTTAGAGTATTTAACCCCTTGAGTATAGTCAATGCTTCTTTATTTTTTTCCTGATTCATCAAAACTTGTGCTAACGTAAACTCAATAAATGGAGATTGCGTTGCGGTTGATGTTCTTTTTTGCAATTCCATAACTTTATTGGCATAACTTTGAACCATAACATCATCTTTTCTCTTTAGACCCAATGACACCATTTGTGAATATCGCTCAATATCGTTAAAATCATTAGGAAAAGCGTCTTCGCACCCTTTGATGTATTTTACCATCCCTACATCATCCAAACTTCGTTGCGCACTGTCAAACATCGTTCGATATATATCATTAATCGGCGGATTCTTTTGTACTTCCAGTAAAGCGATAAGATCTTTACCAGCACGCATGGCATCTTTGTATTCGCCCAGCGCAAAATGAGTTTTTACCAAACGATTGAGCCACACTTGTCGTTCTGCGATTGCTTGAGCTTTAATGTGTGCTTGTGCCAAAGACTTGGCTACTGGAAAATTGCCCATCTTTAATGCACAATCAAACGTCAATCCATCCCATTGAGGCAACAGCTTGATACGATACATTTTTTGCATTGAGAGAGCTTCTGCACATTTTCCCTCTTGAAGTTTTTTCTTTGTGCTCTCAATCGCACTTTTAGAAATCAGAGTATTGGCTTCAGGGTATGCGGTAGTATCAAGCTTATAAAGCTCGTTTTCCAGCCCCAATATTGCCTCAAATTTTCCCTCTTTAAAGAGAAGCTGCGCTTTTTTGTATAATGCCTTTTTACCTATAGAATCATTCCCATAACGCTCAATAAGATCCTCATATTTTTTTACCCCTTTATCACCGCTTGGTTCCTCTTTTTCAAAAAACAAACCGTCTTTGGCGCGTCGTACTTCTTCAAGAGCCTCGCCGTAAGGAAAAAGTTTAATGTATTCGTTAAAGGTTTCAAGTGCTTGCGCTTTTTTATCCCCTTGGGCATACAGTTTTCCTAAATTCTTCAAAAGTGTTTGATGTTCTGCTGATTTATAGGGAACACCTTTAATGAGGCTTTGTGTAATCTTAGCCGCAGTTAAAGGATCTTTATGTCCTTCCAATATTTCAATCATTTTTTCTGATTCAGGACGGACTTCACTAAAATATTCAGGGTTTACCCGTGCTATTTTTTCAATGTACTCTTTTGCTTTTTCTTGATTGTCCACTCCCATTTCTAGGCGTGCCAACTCAAAAGCACATGCAGATGCCAAATTCACATCTTTTGTGCGTGACAATGCTTCACGGTAATATTTTGCTGCTTTTTTTGATCCACCCTGAACTTCTAAATGTTTTGCTTTAAAGTACATCCCTTGTGCTGCGAAAGGATCACCTTCATGTTCTGTAAACAGTCGGTCATAAAAATAATCCGAATCGTTATTTTGTCCCAATTCACCATAAGCATGAGCAGTATATGCCAATACCTCCGCAAGATTTTGATCACTTGAATATTGACGTACAAACTGTTTAGAAAGTGCGATTAAGGGCTCATAGTCTCCTAGATAATGTAAAGCACGAAGCTGATACAGCATTAGCTCATTGGCAAAAATTGTGTTTGGATGCTTTTGAAGTGTGTCGCGAGTGATGTATAAAACCTTGGAATAATCTTTTGCTTTATACGCTTTTTTGAGTTCCATGTAGTCGTTCACATCTTGAACGTTCTTCATTTTTATGGGATTGCCTTTAAGATCAAGTCCCCCTACAAAAGGGTAACTCTCTTTGGCTAGTTTTATCGGAAGATTGATAGCATTTGGATTGGCTTTTGTGTTTGGCAACATGGGTAATTCTTTGACGTAGCCAATGATCGTCCAGTGATTGACCTTTTTTTCTTTAGAGGAATAAATCTGAGAATCATAACGCAGATCAAATCCAACAGGAAAAAGAGCTATTTTTGTTTTAGGGGTGATAACAATCGAATTGGGCGTCTGGGTGAGTGTAAAATGTTTATTTACCACTGCCGGAAGGGGACGTATTTTGGTAGCATTGCACTCAATACGGACAATCTCATCAAAATCATTGCGATTGGAAACACAACCAAACGGTAAGGAATCTCTAAGATGTAAAACGCTGTAATTTTGTCCAGCTTCTCTACCGCTTTGGATAGAGAGTTCTAAGGCTGTCAAAGGAAGCCAAATGAGATGCAGCAACAATAGCCATCGTATCATTGGTGCTCCCACGTAACGTTTAGTATCCGCTATTATACACGAATAATGTAATGACTTTTAACAGTGGATTAACCATAAATACTGCAAAGATGGTTCCAATTGCAGCAATACCGATAATTGTTTTAAGAGAAAGGGATGCATTGGTTAAATATTCCTTTCCATACACAGGCATCGGCTCTTTCATAAACATAAATATGATCAATTTAAGATAATAATATCCCGCAATTGCAGAATTCAATGCCATAATGATTGCAAGCACTGTATAGCCACCGCTAACAGCTGCTCCGATCAGATACAATTTACCCCAAAAAAGAGCAAATGGAGGAATTCCGGCAAGTGACAGCATAAACAATGCCATCACCACTGCTGCCATCGGCATCGTTCGAATCATACCTGAGAATTTTTCATACGGGTGATCTGAGCTTTGCCCTGGAATGAGATTTTTTTGACGATTGACCCACAACATTGAAAAGGCTCCGAGATTGGTAAAACTAAACAGTGCCCAATACAAGAAAAGTCCTGAATTTGCTTGAGTCGTTCCAATCAAAATAGCAGCCATTACAAAACCGGCATGAGAAATTGAACTGTATGCCAACATACGCTTAACATCGGTTTGTACCAATGCCCAAATATTGGATGCCGTCATCGTCACCACAACTGCAACATAAAGGACTACTTGAAGCCACACCACACCACTATGCACAAGGAATTCAAATAAGCGCATTGCAACGACAAATCCAGCGATTTTAGGGACAATCGACATATAACCTGCCAATGCTGCAGAAGAACCTTCATAGACATCAGGCGTCCATGTATGAAAAGGGATCATAGAGATCTTAAATCCAATAGCTGCCAACAAAAAGACAACTGCGATTAGAACAAAACCTATATTGACGTATTCATCTTTTGCAAGAGCAAGGGCAATTTGATTGATCTCAACGGAACCTGTAATGGCATAAAAAATCATTGAACCAAAGGCAAAAAAGCCTGCTGCCAATGCGCCCATAGTAAAATATTTGACTGCCGCTTCAAATGATTTAGAACGGTTATGAAGGGCGATAAGCGTGTACAATGCCAAAGAGGCTGTTTCAAGTCCTACAAAAATCAAAATCAAATTATCGCTGGCAACCATAAATTGGAAACCTGCAATCATAAATAAGAAAAGGGCAAAATACTCCGGATAGTTATACTCATGGAATCGCTTGGAGGTGAGTGCCAATGGAATAAAGAGCATAGAACCTGCGACGATGATAACTTGCGCAAGAATCGCAAGACCATCGATAAGCATCATGTCAAACATACCAAGCACACTGCCGCTTTTTAGAAAAATATTTCCAAAATCAACAACAGCTCCCAAGTCAAGCAATAAGAAAAGCAAACTTATCATGACATAGAACGATTTATGAAGTCCCTCTTTCATTAAATCAATACACAAAATAGCCAATGCGCCCGCAATAGCAATAAGCATTGGCGCCATTGTTGTAATGTGAAGCGACGCTAGAGAAATAGAAATTGGTGCTAACATTAGTGTGCCTCCTGCGTTGAATTCAATCCTGCCGAATGGGCTAGGTCAGGGATGCGCTGTTTTGCTTCCACGGTTTGTGCTTTATCGTGCATCAACTGTACAATGGCTTCTACACTGTTGTTGATAGGCTCAAGAAGAGGTTTTGGATAAACTCCCAACCAAATTGCCACGATCACCAAGGGAACAAGTCCCAGAAGTTCTGTACGGTTTACATCTTTGAGGTTTTTATTTTCTTCTTTGGTAACATTTCCAAAAAATGCTTTTTTATACGCACTGAGCATATAAATAGCACCCACAATAATCGCTGTACCTGCTACAAGCGTATACGAATGAGACTGTTTATAGAAACCAAGCAAGCTCAAAAATTCACCTACAAAGTTGATGGTAAGCGGTAAACCCACGGATGCCATCATCATAATTCCGAAAATAGTCGCATAGCGTGGCATTACCGATGCTAATCCGCCAAATTCAGACATAAGCTTCGTATGACGACGATCATAGATGACCCCGACAAGCAAGAACAATGCTCCCGAAACAACCCCGTGTGCAATCATCAAAAAGACGGAACCGGTTATACCTTCAACGTTCATTGCAAAAATCCCAAGGATAATAACACCCATGTGCGATACAGAACTGTATGCAACCACTTGTTTAATATCCTCTTGAGCGTAGGCTACCATTGCCGTATACACGATCATTACAATCGCCAAAATAGCAATCGGGAACATAAAGGCTACAGAAGCATCCGGAAAGAGCGGAAGCGAGAAACGGACAAATGCATACGTTCCCATTTTGAGCAAAATGGCGGCAAGAATCACCGAACCTATGGTTGGTGCTTGACCGTGTGCATATGGAAGCCATGTATGGAACGGAAACATCGGAACTTTAATCGCAAAGCCCAAGAAAAAGGCGGCAAAAAGCCACATTTGGAAATTTACCGGAAGAATCAAACGATACCATTCAAGGAGAGAGAAGCTCCATTGACCGGTTGCTTGGTAATAAAAGTACGCCATAAACAGCATACCCACAAGCATGATCAACGAACCGGTAAACGTATAAAGGAAAAATTTAATCGACGCATAAATACGAAGAGGTCCGCCCCATGCACCGATGATGTACAACATCGGAATAAGCGATAATTCCCAAAATACATAAAAAACAATCGCATCAAGTGCCGCGAATACTCCAACCATTGTCATCTCTAAAAAGAGCAATGTAATGATCAAATCTTTTACGCGACGTTTCTCTGTAAGTGAAGCAATACCAATCAACGTAAAAAAAGTGGACAAAATAATGATAAAGAGAGAGATACCATCAATACCCACTAAATAGCTGATGCCAAATGCTGACACAAGAGGTGCCATCTCCATAAACTGCATCCCTGAAGTCATCGGATCATATAAGTTCCACAACCACAACGATAAGAAAAATTCAATTGCCGCTACGGTGATTCCGTATACGCGTGCGCTATCTTTGTGTACTACAAATCCTAACATTGCTGCCAATGCCGGGAAGAAAATCAAAATCGATAAAATATGTTCTTGCATCAAATTCTCCTTACATTGCCTGTAGATTTACTGCGTTATAACCCGCAGTAAACGCCACAGCAAGTACCAATAAAACCACTAAACCAATAACCATCCAACGCAGCATGCTTGAAAGATTTCCGTCTTGCATTGTATGTGTTTTCTCACCTGTTTGGTAAATAATGTTTGCAATACCATCCACGGTTGCATCGACAATTTTCAAATCAATCTCTTTCCATGCAAGTCTTGAGAGTTTTAAATACGGTTTTGAAAATACTTCATCGTATATTTTAGGGATGTAGTATTGATTATAAAGCAGTTGATACAAAAGTCCTGATTCAACTTTTTCATCCACTTTAACCGCTTTTGCGTATTTTTTGTATGCGTAGGTAATCGCTGCAATAACAAAAACTTGCGTACCGATGGTCATAATCCAAAACGTCGTGTGATTGTGTATATGATAGGTGATAGCTGGCAAAAGATTCGTTACCATCAGATAGTATGGCGTTTTAAATGCCATACCGGCGATAACTGCCAATACTGCCAATGGAGCCATCGCATACAACATAAAGCTATACGCTTCATGCGGATGAATACCATGCTCTAAATGTCTCTCATTGCCGTGGAAGATCAATGCAACCAAACGGAATGAATAAAATGCAGTCAATCCAGCCGTGAGCAACAAGACAGTGTAAAGAACATAATGCTGTTCAACAAATGCAACTTCCAAAATCAAATCTTTTGAAAAGAATCCGGCAAGAGGGTAGATACCCGCAAGTGCAACGGAAGCAAGCGTCATAAATATCCATGTTGCTTTCATTGATTTTTTCAAACCACCCATTTTGAAGGGGTCAAGTTCATCGTGCATTGCGTGCATGACGTTACCAGCACCCAAGAATAAAAGGGCTTTGAAAAACGCGTGTGCCATGAGGTGAAACAATGCCACCCAATACGCACCCAAACCAGCAGCTACGAACATGTAGCCAAGCTGTGAAAGAGTTGAATAGGCAATGATACGCTTCATATCGCGGTTCACCAATGCCATGGTCGCTGCAAACATTGCAACGAACGCACCCAGTGACGCGATAGCTGTTCCAACTTCGGGAATCAAACTGTAAATCGGATTGGCACGGACCACGAGGTATACCCCAGCCGTAACCATCGTTGCTGCGTGAATCAGTGCCGATACGGGTGTCGGACCTTCCATCGCATCCGCAAGCCATGTGTGAAGTGGAAATTGCGCTGATTTACCCATCGCACCGATAAAGAGGAAAATCCCGATCCATGTGATGATGTGCATCGGAAGTGTCGCAATGTTTGCAAAAACAACATCGTATTGCAATGATCCAAGATTCCAGTACAGCATAAAGATACCGATCAACATCGCCAAGTCAGCGATACGGTTCATAATGAACGCTTCATTCGCTGCCCATGTAGCAGATTCTTTATGATACCAAAAACCAATAAGAAGCCATGAACAAAGACCAACACCTTCCCATCCGATAAAGAGACCCAAAAAGTTATCACTCATAACCAAAACCATCATCGAAAAAACGAAAGCTGAGAGGTACGAGAAGAAACGGTTAAATCCTTTATCATATGCCATATAACCAACAGAATAAACGTGAACGACCGTAGATACAACGGAAACGACCATCATCATGGTCACACTCACTTGGTCAACCACAAAACCAAAAGGGATATAAAGATCTCCAGCCGCGATCCATGTCATCATTTCAACATGAACTGTATGTCCGGCTAAAACATAATCGAGCAAAATAGCACTGCTTACAAAAGATGCAAAAAGTAATCCGGATGCTACTACACCCGTAAAGAGCATTTTTGGATATGCTCCAAACAATCCCGCAAAGAGCGAACCCACCAACGGAGCAAACAATGCAATGTATAAATAAACTTCCATCTGTCCTATCCTCTCATCGATGTCATTTGATCAAGATCAATCTTGCCGGTACGTTTATACCATACAATAAGAAGACCCAAACCTACCGCTACTTCAGATGCTGCGATTGCAATAATGAAAAATGCAAACATCTGCCCTGTATAATCTCCACGATAATGTGAAATCGCCGCCATGCCGATATTGACAGCATTCAACAAAATTTCTGTTGCAAAAAAGAGCATCAACAAATTTTTACGGCGCATAACACCTATTAAGCCAATAGCGAACAATACGGTTGAAAGTACCAAATAATGAGTCAGTGTTACTTCCATCAGTGCGCCTCCTCTTGAGTTGTTTCATGTGTAAAAGTCGAATGCATCAAAGCAATATCCTCTTCTGTCATAAGGGTTAACGATTTGTCCATTTTTTTACCTGCCAAAACAATACCCGCAACCATTGCAACCAGTAACATAACCGCTGCCAACTCGAAAGGGACTAAATATTTTGTAAACAGTACCATTCCTATGGCTTGAGTATTTCCTACAGCTAAGTCAATCGGATAATTGGCGTTCAAATTCGTCGTAACAATAGGTGCAAGAACGATAAACACAACCAATACTGCTGCTAAGGCTCCAAGTACTACGACAAAACGAGGACTGGAACGTTTTTCGATTACATCGCGTGTCGTATCGAAGAACATCATACCAAATGCATAGATTGCCATGACAGCACCGGTGTAAACGATAATCTGGATTGCACCCAAAAAGTCAGCACCCAAAATAAAGAAAAAGGCTGAAATAAAGATCATCCCCGCTGCCATTGCAGTCAAAGCGTACAATGCCTGAGAGGTCATCACCGTAATGGTAAACATTATAATGGTGAGCGCCGCAAACAGATAAAAAGCGATAGCTTCAAACATTTATTCTCCTTAATACGCAAGAGGCGTTTTGGTAACGCTCTCGTTGGGGGTAATGGCACCAAAACCTGGATACTCTGCTTGCTGACCTGATGTTAAGAAATCAAGAGGAGTAAGCATATCATCTTTGATCACGAAGTGAGCACGTTGCTCAGAACCGTTCTCATAGCGCTGTCCATGAACGATAGCAAGTTCCGGACACACTTCAGCACAATAACCGCAGAAGATACAGCGACCAAGATTGATACTGTATTCTGTTACTTCTTTACGGCTGTTCTCATCGATTTTAGTGTCCATACGGATACAATCAGAGATACAGATTTTTTCACACAGTCCGCATCCGATACAACGCTCATATCCCGATTCCCACAAACGCAACAGTTTGTGTACTGCACGGTAACGAGGTCCGATCGGAAGTTTTTCAAGCGGGTATTGAACCGTATGAATGTCAAATTTGATCATCTCACGCATGACTACCCACAAACCGACAAACAACTCACCTCTAAAGGTACGTTTGACTACTTGTTTAAACTTATCCCATCCAGTGGTTGGATACTCTTCAATATCGACGTAATAGTAAGCACTTTGCTCACTTACATTACGATCGTTCAATGGTTCACTATGCATCCATCCCTCCTTAAAACATCATCACAAGACCGGTGATCACAACATTGATCACGGCTATTGGCATCAACACTTTCCAGCACAACCACATCAACTGATCCGGTCGAACATCTGGCCATGCAGCACGTGTCCAGAGGAAAAAGAAGAAGAAAAATGAAACTTTTAGAAGCAACTGAAATGCTCCTGCAATCGTTCCATCACCAAAACCACCCAAGAAAATAATGGCGATTACAAATGAGATAAAGAACATATTCGCATACTCACCAATGAAGAAAAGACCCCATCGCATACCTGAATACTCGGTTCCAAATCCGTCAATGATCTCGTGGTCGTTTGCAACCAAGTGAAACGGCGTACGTCCTGTTTCAGCAAATGCTGCAATCCAAAAAAGGATAAATGCAACCGGTTGTGACCAGACAATCCAATTTCCGACTCCGCCTACTTGGTAGTTGTTAATATCCACAAGAGACAATGACCCGACCATCATCAAAGGGGCAAGCAATGAAAGTCCGCTAATCACTTCGTAGGAGATAAATACGGCTGCACTACGTGCCGCTGAAATCAATGAAAATTTATTCGCCGATGCCATACCGCCCAGCAACGGACCATAAAGACCAATCGCCATCACACCCAGTACGTACAAAATACCAATATTGACATCGGCAACGATAGGGTGAACCGTATAGCCAAACACGGTAAATTGAGGCCAAAACGGAATCGCTGCTGCTGCCATAAAGGCTGTTGCCGCAGTGATAACAGGAGCAATTTTAAAGATAGGTTTCACGACGTTTTGAGGAACGATGTCTTCTTTGGTAAAAAGTTTAATCCCATCCGCCGCTACTTGAAGCAGTCCAAATGGTCCGACGTGCATCGGTCCAAGACGGCGTTGCATAAATGCCAATACTTTACGTTCAAAGTACGTACCTAACCCAGCAAGCGCTGAGAACACTAACAAAATGACGACGATTTTGACAATCGTTTCGATGATAAATGCCATATCCATCTTCTACACCTTTTCTATCGTTGCATTGATGAAGCGATAATCGCCAAACAATGCTTGAGAGTTAATTTTTGAATCAAATGTCGGAAGATAGGTTATATCTCCATTGATTTTTGAATCGATCATTGCTTTGAGTATCATCTCGCCATTATCTGTTTTTATCCGTACGCTGTCCCCTGAATTGAGGGCATTCGCTTCCATGAATGACGAAGATGCATACAATGCCCCCTCTTCACTCAGTTGGTGTGCGCGTGCCGTAAATGGAGTGAACTGCAACACTGGGTTGGAAAGATAAATAACCGAACCGTTAAGTGCCCAATTTTTATCAAATTTCTCAACCGTTTCATCTCCAGTAGATGCAATACCAACAGAATCCAAAACATATCCGCGAATCTCTTCACCCGCATTGGTGTAATGATTGGGTAACGTATCAAATTCAACGGCTTTAAACCCTGCACTTACAGGAAGCTGTACCGTATAGTCAACGGTCAAAGCTGCACTTACCCCAAGGGCAGAAGCAATATCATTGAGAGTATATCCAGTATAATCAATCGCCACATTGGTTGGATTAACACGCTTATCAATGCTGGTCAATGTCCCCTCTTGCTGGTTAAGTGCCGGCATATCCAAATCACCATTGCCTAATGCACTTAAGGTGAAATCTCCTGCTCTATTATAACCAATTGTATAGTCACCGACCTTCTCATCAAGGTCACAAATAAGAGCAACACCGAGAGTATTCGCCAAATTGGGAATCATGGTTACATTGAACGCTGTATACTTCTCAATCAATGCAACAAGACGCGCACAATTTCTCGAATGGGGATGAGTATATAAATCAGGTCCTACCATAAGAGAAAACTTCTCTTTCTTTGCTAAATATTTTGTAAGTGTTTCGGTAAATCCTGCCGGTGCGTTCAAAAGCCCCAGGAGAGCGTTATCATCTACCTCTACCTCTTTGGAAACTTTTTTCTTTACGGTTTTTGTAACCTCTTCACTCACCTCTTCTTCAACACCTGTCTCTTCATTAAGGACTTTTTTGACCACAGTTTCGGTCACTTTTTCATCCACTGTCTCTTCAACTGTAACCGTTTTCATGGAATGAAAAGTTGAGAGATACTCCGTAACAGTTATCGGCATCGCTGATTTATCACCAAATAAATCAAGCATCAAATATAAAGCTGCCTCTTCCATCATAGGTGAATGGTTGATTTGCGTTACATTTTTGGACATATCGGTAATAACCGGATCATTCATCGGGTGAAAATACAATCCTGCACCCTTGTTCATCGAGAGAGCATTGTTCATCGCAAATCGAGCATTTGGATTGTCCGTTTTTAGTGCCGTTCCGATAGAGACGACGAAATCAGACTCGTGCACCTCTTTGAGATTACCGCTGTAAAGTGATTGCCCGCTAATAGCACTGTAGCTATTCAAAAAGTTCTTAAATACACGTGCTTCATCATTAATAAGTTTGATTCCAAGCTTCTCTTTGAGACGCTGTAAAATCATTACCTCTTCGTTGGTAATCGTCGAGGTGAATGCAATGGTATCTGCCTTCTTGAAAGCTTCGATCGCTGCATCAAACGCAACCGTATCTTTGGTGACATTTGCATTCTGGAAATCGTATCCATAACGCCCGGCACCGCAAAGTGAAACATAGTTCCACTCATTTTTAACACGGTAAATCTTAGCATCCGGATTGGCAATATCGGTATGCTTGATGTCATAGCTAAGCTGACAACCTGCACTACAATGAGCACACGTTGCAGGAACTTGAGTATGCTCCCACGCATTCGAGGTGTACTGATAATCACTGCTTACCAAAGCACCGACTGGACAAACAGCAGTACATTCACCGCAGTTGGTACAATCAAGTGTATCGCCTGCATTTGGGGCGATAAGAGATTTATTGAGCTTATTCCACATTGCGTAGGCATCTTTGGGCATTGACTCTTTGAACGCCGCATCAAGAGGTTCACCGCCACGTGCAACCGTAGAAAGAGCCGCATCCCCAATCATATCCTTACAGACAGTAATACAACGTTCGCACATGATACATAAGGCAGGGTCATAATGGATAAGACCCCAATCTTGTGCAGGCTTATGAGTATCGGCAATCGAGTAATGTTGCTGATCCACACCAATCTCGAGGGTATAGTTTTGGAGCTCGCACTCTCCGGATTGATCACATACACCACACTCTAAAGGATGATTGACGTCATATACTTCCATGATAGCACGTTTTTCTTCCTCGATAACCGGAGTGGTCGTCTTAATGTCCATTCCTGATTTGGCTTTTGCATTACACGCATAGACTTGCTTTCCATCTGCTTCTACCAAACAGATACGACACGCCAAGGTTGGTGAACAGCGTGTTAGATAACAAATAGCAGGGATAAATATCCCATTGGCACGTGCCGCATTAAGGATATATTCACCCTCTTGCGTTCGTACCTCTTTGCCGTCTATGGTTATCGTTATTTCATTCATGATTTAACTCCCCATCCTTTTAAGTTTAATTTTCTCAAAGCGATACCCCTTGTGTGTCCCATCAAATGCAATGTCATAAGTAGGATAAAGGGCAATGGTTCCTTTGAGTGTTTCATCCAAAACAAATACCCTACTCTCATCACGTCCTTCGATAGAGACAGTGTCCCCATCGCTAATACGAGCTGCAGTAGCAAACTGCACCGAACCGCGAAGAGATGTATCTGCTTCCAATTGAGATGTTTGTGCGGTATATCCATTAAATTGATTGACGGGGTTGCATTGATAGATAACGGTTCCATTAAATTCCGGCAAATCATCTATCGCTTCCAACGTGCCTTCTACAGCAACATCCATCGTCTCCAATTGGTATCCGCGATAATCTTCACCCAGTGCACCGTAAAAATTACCTAAACTATCAAATTCTACGACTTTGAACCCTTTTTCAACTGGTAATTGTGCTGTATAGTCAATCGTATTACGTGCTTTTAGCCCTAAAACTTGCGCAATATCATTTAGACAATGCCCATCAAAAGCAACCGCGACATTCGTGGACAGAAGTTGATAGTTGATACTGACAAACGTCCCCTCTTGGCTGTTCAATGACGGCATTGCCATTGTATATTCGCCCATAGAACCGATAACAAAATCTCCATGCGCGTTATACCCGACAACATTGGTCAATCCTTCATCTTTATCCAAATCACAAATAAGAGATACTCCCACGGTATTGACAGTGAGAGGAAGGACAATGAGTGAAAAATCAGTATACACCTCAATCAAGGCGCATAAACGGGCAATGTTCTCTGCACGTTTATGACTTAAAACATCCGAACCGACAATGAGTGTTTTACGTTTTGCTCGGCGTAATGATTTTGAAATCTGGGCGAACTCTTCATCCCCTACATTCGATTCAGCGCACAAATACCCCTCATCCAAACTCTCTAAAAATGCTTTTGTCGTATCACTAATATCGCAACCCTCAAGCAACGTTTTAGCCAGCATCGCCACAACGCCCTCTTCAGAACCCGCTTCATAGCGGATATTCTGTGTTACAACATTTTGCAAGAGAGCATCTTCTAGCGGGTGCATGTAGACGATCTTTGCACCGTTATGTCGGGCTGCAGTGGTCATTGCGTAACGAACGGCAGGGTTGTCCGTACTCACACGTCCGCCCAACACGATAATCGCATCGCTTTGGGTAATAGCATCCAGTGAACCGCTAAACGCACTTTTTCCGCTTATTGAGCTGTATGCCTGCATAAAGGATTGATAGGCTCTGGCTTCTTCATTAAACAGTTTAACGCCCAGTTTTTCTTTGAGACGTTGTAAGATCAGAGCCTCTTCGTTTGTAATCAGCGAACTAAAACGGATTGCTTTCGCGTTTTGAAATGCTGAGACCGCTTTTTCAAATAATGCTTCATCTTTGGTTGCTTGAATATCAAAATCAAACCCGAAACGTCCTGCTCCGCACAAGGTTGCCACTTCAAAATTATTGGTTACACGGTAAATTTTTTGATTTGCCCCAACCGAATTCGAAGTATGACGCACTTCATAAGTCAATGAACATCCTGCCGAACAGTGCGCACATGTAGCAGGAATTTGTGTCAACTCCCACGCATTAGCGGTGTACTGAAAATTTGAACTTACCAATGCACCCACCGGACATACTGCAATACACTCTCCGCAGAAAGTACAATCGAGAGTTTCACTATTTTTAGGGATGACTGCTGATTTGTAGCCGCCAAACTGAAGTTCAATGGCATCATCACCAATGATTTCATTACAAACGTGAACACATTTTTCACATAAAATACACAAGGATGGGTCATAGTTGATCAATCCCCAATGCTCGATTTTACGGTGCTGTTCTTTGGCACTGAAATGCTGAGTGGATACACCAAATTCTAAGGTTTTGTTTTGGAGATCACACGCACCTGATTTATCGCACACACCGCATTCAAGAGGGTGATTAACATCGTACATTCGCATAATATTTGTACGCTCTGTCTGTAATCTCTCAGAATCGATTGTTACTGCCAGCCCTTGCGTCGGAGGTGTTTGACAACTTAGAATCAATCCATCGGTTTTATCCGTTTCAACAACACATAAACGACATGATGCACACGGGGTGGTTTTCTCAATATAGCACATCGTCGGGATATAAAATCCTGCTTTGCGTGCTGCTTGGAGAATTGTTTCACCTTTTTTTGCCGTTACGGGTTGGTTGTTTATCGTAAATTCTATCATCCCGCCCTCCATTAGTGTGCTACCATTGCTATGTAATAACAACGCATACAGCGATCTGCTTCCGACATTGCTTCTTCTTGCGTAAGTGCATATTTCACTTCACGATTATTATCACGGCGCTCATCTACGGTCAAAACTTCACTGTGCTGACGCGGTAGTCCCGGAAGCCACCCTTGAATTTTCTCTTTTTTGTCGTACACTTTAAGCTTACGAAGATGATCTTCCATAATCTCATCATCCACAAGACTTATTTCACCATTGACGACATATCTTGAAATCACAGATGCCGCACGCTTGGCTTGCCCAACCGCATTGACGATTGTCATCGGACCGTATTCACAGTCGCCTGCCGCAAAAACACCCTTGCGTGAAGTCATGTAATCTTTACCATTGGTTTTGATTGTTGCCCATGAGGTACGTTCAATCTCCCACTCTTCTGGTATAAGTTTCAAATCAGCACTTTGAGAAACGGCAGGGATGAGATAATCACATGCCATTTCAAACGATGCACCCTCGATTTTTTCCAGTGTAGGGCGACCGCCATCCGGATTTGGAACCAATTCAAACATATCAATCAGCAACGATTTAAGTACGTTGTTTTCATCTCTCATCTCAGCTACGGCAGAGTGAAAAATAAACTCAACACCCTCTTCGACCGCTTCGTGATACTCTTCATACGTAGTATTATTAATAATTGTTCTCTCATCACGGCGATAGATCATAACCACTTTTGCCGCATTCGCACGGATAGAACAGCGCACTACGTCCATCGAGGTAAATCCACCCCCAACGCACACTACTGTTTTCCCTGTTAAATCAACATAGTCTTTGTCCAGCATGTGTCTTTTTTGATCTGCTTCGGGGACCATAATGCCGTATTTGACTTCGAGATTCACTTTATCCAGAAAATCAATCGCGCCCCAATATCCTTGGACTTCAGCACGTTCATTTTCACAATAAACTTTTTTCGAAATACGAGTTCCCGTCGCGACCAAAATCGCATCGTAATCTTTCTCATATTGACGCATCATATCTGCGGTTACTTTTGTATTGGTGATAAAATTCACCCCTAAATCACGTACGGCTTCAATGTCTTGATTGTATTTATCAATTGGCATACGATATTCAGGAACTCCAACAGCGACCTCGCCACCTAAAACGGGAAGTTCTTCATAGACATCAACATCAATTCCATCCAGAGCAAGATAATACGCACCCGTAAGTCCTGCAGGACCTGATCCGATGATGGCAACTTTTTTGCCGATTGAAGGCTTTTGCGCATACGGATGGAAGAATCCAAATCCGTGATCGGTCTCATAATCTGCACCCAAACGCTTAAGCTCCATAATCGAAATCGGCTCATCGAGATTGGTACGGCGACACTCAGTCTCACATGGATGAGGACAAACACGTCCGCACGTATGAGCAAGAGGCATTGTTTGGCGCGTTGCCATCAATGAATCATCAAAACGTAAATCTCTAACACCTTCGATATACGCTGGAATATCAACATGTGCGGGACACGCATCCATACACGGTGCAGTGATTTTGGCAATGTAATTGGTATCTTCCATGTGGTAATGCTTAGATGCTTTTTGCTCATTTATGCATGCCATAAATTCGGCTTCAAAATGGTTCATCAGGTCCAACAATGGAGTCGGAACGGTTTTTCCAATCTCACATTTAGAGGTTTCTTGCATTGTACGTGAAACTTCTTTGAGGTGTTCCATATCCGATACGGAACCCTCACCGCGAGCGATTTTATCGAGTAAATCGTACAAAATACGTCCGCCCCATCGCCCCGGTGCACAACGACCGCACGCTTCAGAATAAACTTGATACTGTGCTGCATATTCCGTAGCCAAACGAACCACATCGACATCCGGATTAAAAAGCGCCAGACCATCCCAACCGATAAACGCTTTGGAGTGGGCATGCTCGTTGTACAGCTCTGGCAGTTTGTACGCGGAGACTTCCCACTCTTCTTCGGGCTTACCGATATTGTTGATCTGCTCTCCGCGCCATGTGGAGAAATAGACTTTGCTCACTTTTAGTCCTTACGCTTGACCACGATGGTCCAGTCGGCTTCATTGAATTTTAACGAATTCGCCAGCTCAAATCCTTGTGCTTTCACCAAATCAGCGGAACGCTGAACAGCAGAAAAATCACCAATCTCAAATAAGAAAATCAAAACCTCTTTCGGGTCTTGCTCCTCTTTCATAATCTCAACCATACGGTTATCAAAAGCACCTTTAAGGTGACGAAGGTCATAACGTTTCATAAAGGTCCTTTTTAACGGTCAACTTCACCGAAGACGATATTGGTCGTCCCGATGATGGATACTACGTCAGGGATATAATGCCCCGGTAACAAATCTGTCAAAATACCTGTGTGCCAAAACGATGGAGCACGAAGTTTGAGACGGTACGGATAGGCTCCACCTTGGCTATTGATGTAATATCCAAGCTCCCCTTTTGGTGATTCAGTCGGAATATACACTTCTCCTACCGGCGGGCGCATCCCTTGTGTCACGAGGACAAAGTGCTGCATCAATGAGTAGTTTTGTGTCATGATATCCAGTTTTGGAGCTGAGATGTATTGCGGTGCATGCGCCATCAATGCAGGTTCAGTCCCTTCATACATATCGAGTACTTGATAGAGAATTTTTGCTGACTCGCGCATCTCTGCCATATAGAGTTTATAACGAGCATAGTTGTCCCCTTTATCAGAAACAGGAACGTTAAACTCTACTTCGTCGTACAACTCGTACGGCTCTTCTTTACGAATATCCCACTCAACACCCGATGCACGGAGCATCACCCCTGAACATCCCCAACTAAGTGCCATCTCGGTCGAAATAACACCGACGTTTTCCATACGCATCAACCAAATACGATTAGTATCGAGCAAGTCTTCATAATCTTTGATATTTTCAGGCAATTTATCCAAAAACTTGCGTAAGTCACCGATAAAGTTATCCGGTAAATCCAATGGTACACCACCAATACGAACGGCTGAATGGGTCAAACGGGCACCACAATAATCTTCGATAAGGTCCATCAAATATTCGCGCTCACGGAATGCAAACAAAAATACCGTCATCGCTCCAATATCAAGCGCCGTCGTTGCCAACCAAAAAAGGTGCGACATAAGACGATTGGTTTCAAGCAACATCATACGAATCACTTTTGCACGACGCGGTACTTCAAGACCGATCAAACGCTCAACAGCAAGGGCAAAGCCATAGTTGTTCGAGCTTGATGCGATATAGTCCATACGATCCGTGGTTGGCATGAACTCGTTGTAGATCATGTTCTCCGCCATCTTCTCCATACCACGGTGAAGGTATCCGATGTCCGGATGAGCTTTCGTGATCTGCTCTTGCTGCATGTGCAGCATAAGGCGTAACTGTCCGTGAGCCGATGGATGTTGAGGTCCAAAGTTGAGGATCATTTCATTATCAGCACGATCAAACGTGATGTTTTCAAAAAAGGGTCTAAGACGATTGGATTGTTGCATTCATAGCTCCTTAACGGTCGCGATCAGAGATCACAACCGATTTCTCTGCATCAAATTTTTCTATTAAGAACACACCTTCAGACTCTTGATAAACAAGTGGTGTATCCGGTTCACCCTGCGTAATGTCCGTTCCAAAAGGAACTTCATGACCAAGACGTGAAAAACGCTCTGTATCATAACGGTCGATACGGGCAGGATCACGATTCTCAGGTCCGATAATCTCACGCGCTTCTTTTCCGAAGATTTTATCGACTTCGTACCATGCCGCAAACTCATCCCCTTGAAGCGGATACGTTTTTCGCAATGGGAATCCTTCCCAATCATCCGGCATCAAAATACGTTTCATAAACGGATGATTGTTAACGACCACACCAAACATATCATACATCTCACGCTCAGACCAGTCAGCACTTCGGAACAATTTTTCAACACTTTGAATTGACTCTTTTTCATCAATTTTACATTTGATACGTACACGTTTGCGTTTCGTCATGCTCAACATTTGATAGAAAATCTCAAATTTTCCCTCGGTTGCAAGCCAATCAATGGCACTCATTTCGGAAAGCTGATTATACGCACGCTCATTTTTGAGCATTTCAATGACGGCAAAATTATCGTGCGCATTGATAACAACTACCATTTGCTCCACTTGGATATAGGCATCCAAAACATCAAACTTTGCTTTAATCGCTTCGAGGTCGGCTGCAAACACTTCATCACTGCTCACGTCATGCTTCGCCACTTGCGGAGCAACCCAGTAACGATCCGTGTAATACGGTTTTTTTTGTACATTGTCTTTTGGAGTATAGGCTCTCATTACATCAACCTTTTTGGCTTTTGAGCACGAGATGCACTCTCACGGCGAATTTTTTGTTGAAGCATCATAACGCCATACTGCAAGGTCTCAGGACGCGGTGCACACCCTGGGAGGTATAAATCGACAGGGATAACACGATCTACTCCCTGAACGGTTGCGTAGGTGTTAAACATCCCCCCGGTATTTGCGCATGACCCCATAGAAATAACCCATTTTGGTTCCGTCATTTGGTCATACAAACGGCGAATAAATTCCGCATGTTTTTTGGTCAACGTCCCCGCAACCACCATCAGTTCAGCTTGACGCGGAGAAGCACGGAAAATCGTACCAAAACGGTCAAAGTCATAGCGTGATGCGCCCGATGCCATCATCTCAATACCGCAGCATGCCAATCCGTACGTCAATGCCCATAATGAATTGGAGCGACCCCAGTTGACGACTTTGTCAATCGTTGTCAATGCAACGGGAAGACCACCGTCTTTTAAATAATTTACTTGATGTTGTGCCATTCGAGGGCTCCTTTCTTCCACGCATAAACAAATCCGATAGCCAAGAGGACAATAAACATCATCATCTCCGCAAAACCAAACCAGCCAAGCAATTTAAAATCAATCGCCCATGGGAACATAAAGACGATCTCAACGTCAAACAGTAAAAACAGCAACGCAAACAGATAAAACTGCGTTGAAATACGGTTCGGCTGCCGACTAACCTCAGGTCCGCATTCATACGGAGAGAGTTTTATTTTTTCCGTGTCTTTAGCCGCGAGTGCGCGACTGGCTAAGCGTGCAAGTACCGTTGTTGCATAAAATGCCCCAAACGTAAGTACAAACAGCACAAATACCCCAAAATAAGGATTTGCTACGTTGTAGTGCTCCATGAGTCCGACCTTTTCGTATTATGGTATGTCCGCATTTTTACATGCCTGAAATAAACAATTATTGCACTATAACCAAAAGTGAATTAAACAAACCCTTATACAAAAGAACTTATTTTGACTCTGTTACTTTTGTAAACACATCCGTTTTATAGCCAGACTAAATTGTTGTAATTTGTAACAAAAACATCTTTTTTTCTGATTTTTAATCTGAATTTGAAACCTAAATGAAGAGACTATAAAGAGATAAAGAGAGATTTTTAAACAAATGGTATTGAGAATAAAAAAGTGTTACCGAAAGAAACATATCAATAATGATGGTGCGCCTTACAGGACTCGAACCTGTGACCCTCAGCTTAGGAAGCCGATGCTCTATCCATCTGAGCTAAAAGCGCAAAAATATAGTAAAAAGAGGATTAACCCTCTCTTTTAACGATTTAAAAAACCTACCGATTTTTCACTGTCAAAACTGCCTTGTTTCTCTTTTTGAATTTCTTCTTCAAAATCACTCAGCATAAAGACTGCATTATCCCGTGATGCGACGGTATAGGCGGTATTTTTTACGATTAAACTGATTTGTCCGCCCGTTAATGGGTGATGAATCAGTTTTTCGATATTAAAACCTTCCTCAAATGGGGCATGCTTGGGAAGCATCATCTTCCAGAGCTCCAGCCGCTGTGCTTGATCCGGTTTTTTGAACTCAATTTTGTAGTTAAATCGGCGAGAAAAGGCTTTATCAATATTTTCAAGCAAGTTCGTCGTCGCGATCAAAATTCCTTGAAATTTCTCGATTTGCTCTAAGAAAATATTTTGCATCTGATTGTGCATCTGATCGGCGGATGAACCGACACCGCTTGATCGTGATGCCAAAAACTGATCGGCTTCATTGAGCAATAAAATCGGCTCTGTTTTGGTCTGTTTGGTCAAATCTGCATAGGTATCAAAAATTTTACGAACATTTTTTTCCGACTCCCCGATATACATCGAAAGGATTTTAGAACAATCGAAACTAAGCACTTGGCGCTTTAGTGAACGTGAGAGTGAATGAGCTGTAAGGGTCTTTCCCGTACCCGGAGGTCCGTAAAAAATAATCCGTGCGTCTATCCCCGCTTTTTTATCTTTAACACCCCACTGATGCAAGCGGGAAATGACCTCTTTGTCCAGCTGACGCATGAGGTTTTGCAGCGTTTTTTCCGTAGTGGTATTTAAAACAACATTTTCTAAAGAGGTCACTGGTTCTATAAGCTCAAAAATCTCTTGCTCTTTGATGAGCATATCGAGCTTGAGCTTGCTTGCTTTTTTCTTTTTTTGCGGGTGCATAATGCTTTGAAGCACCTCATCAACAATGTAAAAAGCACGGCTTATTCCCCCAAAAGGGTTGAGCATCTCTTCATAATCGATCACATCATCATTGATCAAGCGTGCACCGTCTTCAAGCAATGCACGGTTTTTGATCCGTTCATAATCATCGAAACTGATGAGATCAATGAGAGTATTCATCTCACGAAGATTTCCCTCAGTCGCGCTGTATTCCTCTTTTAGCAATGCTAAAAAGATCACCTGTTCTTTTGGTTCCAGCTTTTTTTGCTTGAAAAAACGATCTAATACAACATCTTGAGAGGTTTGGGCAATCCGTTCGTCAATCCGTTTTTCTAACAAATCAAGCTTATTTTGAATCCGATTTATCCCCAACGAATGATCATTACCGCTGTTGCGAACAATTGACATTTTTTGGTACAGCTCAATGCGAAAAAATTGATCTTGCAAGTATTCCAAATGATCGGCATACGGCTTAATCTCAGGAAGCGTCATTTCTAGCGATCCCTCTTCGAGAAGTTTCATAAAAATCGACGTAAGCGCTACTGGGGTATTAAAAAGCTCCAATACAGAAAGTTCACTAATTTTAATTGGAGTAAAAGAGTGGTGCGTAATCCATCCAAGTTCTAACAACGTTTTCACTTCACCAAAATGGGTCAAATACTCATAATCTTCTGCTCCGTAAATCTCTTGAAGCAATTCAAAAACAGGGACATCTTCTTGGGACTGCAAAAATTTACGGGTTAAAAGCTGCAAAACTTTTGCTTCTTCCACGGTACATTTTAGTTGCGCAAAAATATAGCTTTGTTCTATGGTTTTATTTTCTAAAAAATCAATTAAATATTTCAATAGTTTCCTTGTTTGAGTACCCGTTTGAGCACTTTACCTGTAGCGGTTTTCGGTAGAGATTCTACCACAGTAATGGTTTTAGGGATTTTAAACGAGGCTAAATGCTCTTTGAGTTGAAGTTTTATCTCCGTAGGCGTTGTGTGCTCAAACCCCTCTTCGAGCTCAAGAAATGCGATAGGGACTTCTCCGCTGTGCGGATCACTTTTGGCAACCACAGCAGCAAGTTTTACACTGGGTAACAACATAAGGCACTCTTCGATCTGACGCGGATAAATATTAAGCCCTTTGGAAATAATCAGATCTTTGATCCGATCAACGATGTAAATATACCCTTCCTCATCCACTTTTGCCATATCCCCTGTACTTAGCCAGCCATTTTGAATCGCTTTATCGCTCTCAACTTGATCATTCAAATATCCGCTCATCACGCAATCCCCTCGGACAATCAGTTCTCCCACCTCACCATACGGTAGTTCAATCATCTCATCATCTACAATCTTCACTTCATATCCCATCAAAGGCAATCCGACAGAAAGAAGCTTTTGCTTCTCTATAGGATTAATCGCCACCGCAGGGGAACATTCACTAAGCCCATACCCCTCTAGCATCGTGGCTCGTTTAAATGTAGCATGAAAACGGTTTATAGTATCTTCACTCAATGCTGAACCGCCCGAGATAAAACAGCGAATGCGGTTAAACCATAAAAAATACCATGGAAGCGATGCGCGAAGAAGAGCGTTATAAATATCAGGAACTCCCATAAAGACCGTTACCTGTTTTAGAAGTGTTTGTTTTAGAATAGTGCTAAAAGGTAAAATCGAGGGGACAATCACGATAGAACCTTGCAAGAACAACGGCAACATCACCATAATCGAAAACGTAAATGAGTGAAACATTGGAAGATAGACAATAAACCGATCACGATGGTTTAGATCAAATCGATCTTGCGCCCCTAAAAGATTTGAAAAAAGATTACGGTTACTGATCATTGCACCTTTTGGGTTTCCTGTCGTTCCTGAGGTGTAAAAAATAACGGCCGTATCGTCTAAAATAAGCGGTTCATTTTTTTCAAAAATATCACTTTTTGGCAATGTATTCATATCGTAATGAGCAGAGGCATTGAAGGGAGATTGATCGATCCAAATGGTTGCCTTGAGACTTGGAACATCTTTTTCCAGCTCTTGAGTCTGGGCTTTGAGCTTGTATCCTGTAATCAACACTTTGGCACGGCAATCTTGGAGAATATAGCGATACTCTTCACTTTTTAGCATCGTATTGATGGGGATAATCACTGCCCCTATTTTATTGGCAGCAAAAATACTCACAACAAATTCAACACTATTGGGGCAAATCAATGCAACTCTATCCCCCCGACCCACTCTTAGAGCTTGAAGCGATTGTGCAAAACTATCTACTTTATTGAGTAATTGTCGATAAGTATAGCTCTCATCATTGATAAACAGTGCTTTTTTATGCGCCTTCTCCTCCACGGAAGAGCTAAGCATTTCATAAAAATTTTCAAACAGGTAACGAATCAAAAGCGATACTCGATTCCCGCCGTGACGAGATATGCGCGGGCGTTGGAAAATTCACCTTTAATTCCTGTTGCACCTGCTTGATAGACATCACGTGACTCTTTCATATCAACGAGTCCCGCAAGACCGATGTTCCATGATTTATCAATTTGATAGCGACCGCCCATAGATACAATCCATGCATCTGAATCGGGGAGTTCATAGCCTAGCGTTGATTCAGGGACAGGCGTTTCATCGTATGCTAAACCTGCCATGGCTGTCCATTTATCGTATTTTTGGGTAAGTCCTAGACGGTAAGAATTGGTGTTTTCCCAGTTTTTTGGTTTTATTGTTCCAAATACTGCTTCTGCAGTAGGATTTGTATATTCAAAATTCAATTGTTTATAAGCTGACCAAAAGGTACGCTCATATACGGCTTCAACTGTTGTACCACTATCAAATGTATAAGCAGCAGCTAAATTGAAAGTTGCCGGAAGAGGTATAGTAACAGATACAGTATGATTGCCATTAACAAACGGAGATACCAAATCAGCACTTCCTTCTACATTTAAATCAATTTTTGAACGATAGGTTGCTGCTAATGAAATATTGGATACCGGTCGATAGTTCAATGCAAGGTTATAGCCATAATCAATCGAATCACCTGTCAGATTTTGAGAATAATTAAATGGCACAGTACCTTTTGCTTTAACTACTCCACTAGTAGAAATAACCCGAAAACCAACCCCCATACTTACCGTATCGCTAAGCGGTATAGCCATAGATGGATTAAACTCAATCGTTTGAAGCGTAAATTCTTCCGCAGTCGCTTTCGGAACTGTAGCGTCCCAGCGCTTCGACAATCCCGCTGGAACAACGATGCTAAATCCAACACGAGCACCATTGTCCCCTAACTTTTTAGACGTATAATGAAGTGACGGAACTAAAAAATTCTCTTTTTTAGAACTGTAATCTCCAGTTGTCCCTGAAAAATCAATCGCACTTAATCCAATGTAAGTCGCATCCACTTCGAGTAAATTGGCATCTTCATTGTAGACCATCGCCGCAGGATTATAATACGCTGCATCTGCACCGTGCGCATTAGCAACATATGCTGCACTTAATGCTGTCGCATTGATGGAACTTTCAGGGATTGCATATCCCCCTGCCATAAGTGTTGCTGATGCAACCGCTGAAATTACAATACTTCTCATACTTTACTCCTGCATTGAATATAAAAGTGCTATCTCTTGTGCCCAAATCGTCTCATCAATCGTCTCAAGGACTAAAGGTATATTGTCCATTCGAGGATCATTCATGAGAAATCCAAATGCATCCAATCCGATTTTTCCCTTCCCTAGCGAATCATGTCGGTCCACATGACTTCCGAGATCAGGCTTGGAATCATTGATATGCATCCCTTTGAGATACTTAAACCCTATTATTGTATCAAATTCTTTCCATGTTGCATCATACGCCTCGCGAGTACGAATGTCATATCCTGCCGTGAACATGTGACACGTATCGATACACACTCCTACGCGCGACTTGTCATCAATGCGCTCGATGATGGCGGCAATATGCTCAAATCTCCATCCAAGATTAGACCCTTGCCCTGCGGTATTTTCGATGGTAAGATTGACACCTGCCACCATTTTAATCGCCTCATTCATACTCATGGCAATACGGTCGATGCACTCTTCTTCGCTGATTTGTTTGAGGTGACTTCCTGGATGAAAGTTCAACCGATCAAGCCCCAACTGGGAACAGCGCTGCAACTCATCGATAAATGCTTCCAGTGATTTTTCACGCTTCTCTTCTTCGGGATGACCGAGATTGATCAAATATGAATCGTGAGGTAAGATATGGCATGGCTGTATACCGCTTTTGGCAAGATTGTCTTTAAACAATCCAATCGTCTCATCCTCAAGCGGTTTTGCTGCCCATTGCTTTTGATTTTTAGTAAAAAGAGCGAAGGCTTTTGCTCCGATTTTCATTGCATTAAGGGGGGCATTAAATACTCCACCCGATGCGGAGACGTGTGCTCCTACGTATTTAGACATGATTATTTCCTAATATTAAGTATTGCTATTTTATCGCAGTTTTCTTATTCTCTCCGCCGCCTCTTCGAGTACCTCAAGCGGTTTAGAGTAGCAAAATCGGACCATATTTTTTCCGGCATCGTCATGATAAAACGCACGTCCCGGAACCGAAGCAACTCCCGTTTGCTCCAAAATCGCCATCGCTTTTTCAAAATCATCATTCCCTGCCACACTGCTTACATCCGTCATGACGTAATACGCACCCATCGGAACACTCGGAGTGAGACCTGCCTCACGCAACGCATCACAGAACAGATCGCGTTTATGCTGATGGATACGTGCAAGTTCCATGTAATAACTATCCTCTAATTTTTCCAGTCCGACTGCCGCACCAATCTGTAACGGTGCAGGTGCACAGACGTAGATGAGATCGTTAAGCTGTGCCATTGCCTCTATGACATTCACCGGTGCAATCGCGTATCCCAAACGCCATCCGGTAATGCTGAACACTTTTGAAAAACCCGAGAGGACAACACAACGATCCTTAAAACTAGAGATACTGAGAGCCGTAATATGTACCGCATCTCCATATAAAAAATGCTCATACATCTCATCGGCAAAGACGATAAGATCATGCTTTTCGGCAAAGTTTCCTATTGATTCAAGTTCTACGCGTGTATAGACCTTACCGCTTGGATTAGCAGGATTGCAGATCACCATCGCTCGCGTTTTTGGTGTTACAACTGCTTCGAGTGCACCGAGATCGACTTTCCACTCCGGAGCCTCAAGATGGACAAATTTCGGCACTGCTCCAAGCGAGACAAGAGTAGAGCGATGATAGCCATAGTAGGGCTCAAACAATATCACCTCATCACCCGGATTCAGGAGAGCCATACATGCCGTATAGAATGCCCCAGTTGCTCCATCCGAAACGAGAACTTGCTCAGGAGCAACATCAACATCATAAAATCGTTTCATCTTTGAGGCTATTGCTTGACGCAGACGAGGGAGTCCTTCGGTCGGGGTGTAGATATTGATCCCCTCATTCATGGCACGATACGCTCCCTCAATAACCACACGCGGAACCTCGAGATCACAAACCCCCTGCGCCATATTAATCCCGTTCATTGCATTACACGCCCTGCTCATCGAGCGGATATGGGATTGTTCAACCTTTGAACTTCGCACACTCAGTTTCATTCCTCAACTCCTCGAAATCGTAATATTTTTAAAATAGCACCCAATAGCATAGCCCCTGAAGCTATTATCACCGCTATCCCTCCAATAAAAAGGATCCAATTCTCTAGCAAAATCGCTAATGCTACGAGCAATATTCCGGCACATCCAGCCAGCCATTGCCCTTTTGCCCATTTCTGATCCAACAGTTCATGTATCATTGGAACTGCTTTTTCGTCAATGTGAGGTACATATCGCTCAAACCATACCAAAAAGGGAACAATTTTATACAGATGTGCACTCATCAAAAAGCCTAAAAATCCCGTAGTAAAGAACCAAAATCCTAGAATCATCGCTTTTTCATTGACACTTATATATCCATAGACACTCACACTAAGAGCCACGACTAAAGAGGCAAACGCCACGGCCACCGAGCGTTCCCATATATCACTGTATCTCCGTTTTTTAGTGGTAAAGATTCGATAAACACTCTGCATATAGTGAAGAATCGAACCCACCGCCAAAGAAAATGCCATCCATCCAAACCACTCTACCCATACCGAAGCCAACATCATCACAACAGCCCCGCTCATCATTCCAAAGCTAATTGTATAATCGTTATCACTCGGACGATTGCATGCACCAAACATCGGCAATACTACCGTACTCACCCCCATAATATTGATCATGACATACCCGCCAATGAGTGCAAAAACATGAAACTCCCGCCAATAGGAAGGCTCTATCACCACTATTCCCGCATATCCTGATGCCATGACGATCCCAATACCCAAACCAATCAAGAGGAAAAAAGTACTCCACTGCATGGAACGGATGACGGTTGTTCTACGGCGGCTTGTTTTGAGGGTGAAAAAGAGATTATAGGCAAATAGCCCTAGCGCACACAGAAGAAGAGTCCCCCCAGCCATCATCCCTAAAGGAGAGAAATACAATCCAGCAACCAATACAATAGTTCCTAAAGAGAGCAAAGGAAATATCCATCGAAAGAGATCAGGATAACGATGATGTACTTCTGCAACAACCACCGACATTTGCGCCATTGCTCCAATAATGATCATCATGACAAAACCGATCATGTACAAATGGACCCATCCGATAACTCGATAATCGCTCATCCCGATATTAGGTTCTACCCACAAAAGGCTCACCATCGCAAGGATATAAAACAGTATGCCGCCAACAAAATAAGGGGCTACAACACGAATCGGAAGTGAAAAATCGGGAGATACATTCACGGCAGCTGTCCGCTAGTATTGATATCACTAATCTTAATCATCAATCCATTCAGTCGGTCTTTAAAATAGGTTTCTGAGGAAGATCGGCGATAAATGATGTCCATTTCATCGTTTCGTATGTTTTGAAACTTTACCCCTCCGCACGATTCGCTCGTCCCATTGCCATCGAAAATAGGTTCACTTTGCAATACACGGCGCATTGTGTCACGCGGATAGTCCTTATAGAGATATTCGTGTACAAACGCCTCTTCGCTCATGCATCCCGCACTCACGCACACCTGCTCATCGATGGAAATTTTCTCCACTGCAATACCTGCGGTAAAAAGTTCCATTTCAACCGCATCACCTTCGTAACGGAGGTATCCCATATCGGCGTATTTCAGCTTGGGGCTTTTGATAACAATCATTTTAGGGGTACTGATAGAATAGTGTTTCGTTGCGCATCCTCCTATTAGGAGGGTGAACACACTAACCCATAGGATAAAGTATTTTTGCATGTACCGCGTCCAAAGCATGATTTATTTCAGGAGAAAGGGTAACGTTCATAGCTGCCAAGCTCGCATCGAGCTGTTGAGGGGTTGTCGCTCCAATGATGGTGGAAGCGACAAAGTCAAACTGTTTGCTCCACGCTATCGCCATCGTGACAATGTCCATCCCTGACTCATGGGCAATACGCAAATATTCTTGGGTCGAAGCAAGTGTTTTATCATTTAAAAAACGTGCCGCCATCAACCGTTGACGTTTATTTGTAGAGTTAACATAATCACTAAAACGTCCCTGTGCAACGGTCGATTGGTTGTATTTTCCACTCAGTACTCCACCACCCAACGGTGAGTAGGGAAGCAATGAAATATTTTCGCTTTTGCATACAGCATTGATTCCATCCAAATCACGACGATTGAGGAGAGAAAAATTATTTTGTACCGATTCAAAACGGGCTAGTTTTTCATATTTTGAGGTCATTGTGGCTTTCATCACCCCATGTGATGTATCGTTTGACGTTCCGATATAGCGAACTTTTCCGCTTTTCACCAGCGAATCAAATGCTCGCAAGGTTTCCTCGATAGGGACGATGGGATCGGGCCAATGCATTTGATAAAGGTCAATGTAATCGGTTCCCAACCGCTTGAGTGAACCCTCGATAGCCCGCTCGATGTGAAATCGATCGCACGCCGTGTATCCATGACGAATCGGAGGAACGAACCATCCGGAAGCAGCTCCTGCAACTTTTGTTGCCAAAATGAGACTCTCACGCGGCTTGGTTTTAAGCCAACGCCCTACCATCTCCTCAGTCAATCCCGCTAGTGGTTCGGATGGAGGAACAGGATAAAGTTCGGCGGTATCGAAAAAATTCACCCCGGCATCATACGCTTTATCCATAATGGCAAACGCATTTTTCTCATCACACTGACTACCAAACGTCATTGTTCCCAGACAAATCGGAGAAACACGTAAACCACTGCGCCCAATATAGCGATATTGCATAGATTCTCCTAAGCGTTTTTCGATATTGTAGCGAAATTAGCTTGCTGCCTTTAGGGCATCGTAGGCTTCTTGGAGAAGTTTGAATTTTTCGGTGTATTTGTTAATCACTTCAGGACTTTTCGTATGATAGCGATCGGGATGATACCGTTTTGCCAACTGCCTATAACGCTGTTTTAAATCCTCAGGTTTACTCCCTACTGGAAGCTCAAATACCGCATGGTAGCGAATCATTTTATCGATAGCATCACTCCCCTCACCCCAACCGCGATAGTGTCCATAAAGTTTATTCATAAACTCATCATCATAACGATAATTGATCACATAATGAAGCACTTCACGACGATTAAGGGCTTTTTCCAAACGTGATTTAGCACTCAAAGTTGAGACATCGATGTATATTTGATTGGAAGTACTGCTCATCACCAATGAAGAAAGTTGCTGTTTGAGATAGCGCATCACCCAGCGATTATCATTTAAAAAGGTTATTTTTACTCGACTTGGACCAAATGCATAAAGCTCAACATCCACTTTTTCCGCTTTACGATAAGGTATCTCGATTCGTACTGCGGCACTTTTACATTTACGAAGAGATCGACGATAAAATGGGCTGGAAAGGTCATTGGCTTTGGTGTAACGATCGGTTAGGGAATCAAGAAAATCTTCTTTTTGTTCGGATGAGTTTTCATTGTTGAGAACTAAAACTCCATTGTCTAAAAAAAGGGTATTGTGTATGTGATGATCAAAAAACTCTTCCATCCACGGTTCTTCGAGGGTATTGGAACCCCCTTGAACGAAAATAGCATTGTTGCGTAAAACGACTCTCACGGATACCCCCCGTTACAGTATATATTAAATGAATAAAGCAAAAATAGTTCCACAAAAAGTTTTTTTTGTAATCAATCTATA
>Ga0268283_1000328_pt1 | contig 36554 bp, 50 predicted proteins | sample saktaG_13_FD_190140 | JGI IMG/M metagenome (GOLD analysis project Ga0268283, IMG submission 190140) | Saline water microbial communities from Sakinaw Lake, British Columbia, Canada - sak_2013_06_06_36m | ecosystem: Environmental > Aquatic > Non-marine Saline and Alkaline > Saline ...
CCATTGCCATCGCCAGTGCCATAGCCATAGCCATAGCCATCGCCAGAGCCATAGCCATAGCCATCGCCAGAGCCATAGCCATAGCCATAGCCAGAGCCAGAGCCAGAGCCATCGCCAGAGCCAGAGCCAGAGCCATCGCCAGAGCCAGAGCCAGAGCCAGAGCCAGAGCCAGAACCATCGCCATAGCCAGAACCTCTACCTTTCATATCTAGGCTTTCCATATAGGACAGTTGGTGATAGATTCTTGAGCAACCTTTGAGACATCAAGAATTTCAATAGCTTCAGTTACAGTTATTTCATCTACTTCGCAAGGGAATTTACAATTAGTGTATGATTTTAAACCATCTACCGCTAATTGGGAAAGTGAGGCTGCTCCATCCCAATACCATAATCTGCGAGCTTTTAGAATTATCGCTTCTTTACCATCTCTTTTTTTAAGATAACCTGCAAATACTCCTGCGGAATAAGTGCGGATTATTTTATAAGGTAAACCTTTTAAACTTTTAGCTGGTGTATTTTTACTAATTTCTGATTCTGCGACATATTTTACTCCGTCTATTATAATTTGTTTCATTTGTTTTATTATTATTTTTATAATCTACTACCCTAATCAAGACTCAACGGGACACTATGGTGTTAAATACCTCTAAATAATTCTACTGTTAAGTAGTGTTATTATCATAAAATATTGTTACAATTAAACTTCCTAATAAAAGACCTATAATTATTCCTGTGTAGATGTTCATATATTTTTCTTTAGTTTACGAGCTAATACTCCTTTCCTACTTAACTCTGCCCAATACTTTTTACCTTTCTTTAGATTAGTTTTTGCTCCCTTCTTGCCCATTTTTGAGAAATAAGCAGAGAGTAAGTCTTTATCTAACACGGGCAAACCCAGTGATAGCGGTGTTTTTTTGAATCCTTTGTATTCTGAGTTTGTCATTGTTAGTTATTTGATTAGAAACCTACATCGTCAGGTGAGTTCAAGCCTTTTAGAGCTTTATATTCATCTGATGAAGCGATTTTTTCTTTTAAGAAGTCTGGTAATTTCTGATAAAATTCCTCATTCCAATTTGTATAGTTAAGGATTTGAGGCTCGTTGATAGCTTTAGGACAAGTCATTCCTTTTGGAAGACGGGTAGTAGATTCAACATAAGCATAATTTCCTCCGTCCTTTGGTTTAGGTTTTTGAGCAATAGTGACTAAGCAGTCTTTACCTACTAAGGTTTCAACATCAAAGATTTCCATTAAGCCGTCTTCTCCTACTTCAAGAGCTTTAGGGTCGCAAGCGTTTATAACTTTCGTTAGAGTCGCTTTTTCGTTGAATGATAAGGTATAGTCTTTACTTATAACTCTTGGTTGCTCTCCTTTTTCTTTGTCAAAAGTATGGAGTTCCGTTGGAAGTTCAAAACCGATTCTAACTTTGTTTTGTAGTTTTCCTTCAAAACCTGCGACAGTTCCGATATGTAAGATTTGATAAACTCTAGCTGGATATGAACCAGCTTCTATTGGCTCTACACTTTCTCCTTTTTTATTAGTTGCTATAATTGGCATTTTTAATTTTTGGATTAATTGTTTTTTAATAATAGTCTATCAGACCGACCACACTGATACTGATATTATACTATACCTGTTTTTAATATCAAGCCGTTCCGTGGATAACTTTTACTCGTTTGAAGTGTTTTTTTAACTCTTGAATAACTAACTTCTGGTCTCGGTTCATATCCTCATAATCTTCGCTTGAAAGGGTTTGGTTTTCCATATATGAGTCTAAAACTTTGTTCCAATAAAGATGACTAAGACCTTGTTTAAACTCTTCTATTTCGTCTGGTGTGGCGTTTATCATATTAGTTTTAATTGTGTCTTATCTACGACTTTTGGCTTGGAGTAGTTTCTCTGGATACTTTGGAAGAAAGGTCTTTGGTCTACACCTTTTCTAGTTTTATTTCGCTTTATGTTTTTTCTCTCGGACATTTTTTTTGGAGTATTTAAGTGTATAAAGTCTAACCTTTTGAATTCTACAAGGGGTGCAACAATTTCCTGCTTTGACTGGTCGTTTATCTAAAGACACACCGCAGTATTTGCACCAAGATTGATAGATTTTGTTCATATTATTTAGACCAGCATTTAGCGGAAAATTTCCAATCTTCTGTCCCCCTGGTGGTATAAAGATATTTAGCAAATTCACGATTATCTGCTTCCTTTGTTAAATCAAGTCCAAGTTCGGTAGCTTTTGCAAACCACAAACTATTAATTTGGAAAACACCTACATCCACAGTCTTATTAGTATTACCTCGTAACATTACTTGTCCGTTCTTATCAAAGTGCTTATTACCTGATTCACATTGTGCGATTCTATCTAATACTGGGTATTTAATATCCTGATTAACTATAACTTCTTTGACTACTTCCTTTGTGATAGTAGTTGGATAAGCCCAGCGAACATACTGTCCGATACCGACTGCGATTAAGATGACGATTAACCAGAATAGTAGTTTTTTAAAGAAACTTTTTATTTTAATTTTCATAATTTGATATTTAGTGTATTTTTTACCTGTGCAATTAAACGAATCTATATGCTGATTCCCAAAAAAGATGTGTGTTTTTTTCATATTATTCTTGATTAATATTATCTTCCGTCTGTTCTTCTAAAGCACAAATACATTTCTTAGTTCCAGTTCCTTGTGTAATGTGTCCTTCACCGTCATTTTCATCAACTGATACTTCTTTAGTTCCGTTACAAAACTCACAAACACCCTCTAAGTCTGCTTCAACAGGTTCAGGCATAGCTTCTATCTCCTTTCGGCTAAATTCTTGCTCTTCTAAAATATTATCTTTTATTGCTGACATTTTATTTAAAAGTTATCTAATTCTGCTAATAAATCTTTAATTTCTTTGACCTTTTCAATAATGTCATTTGCATAACCTGCCATATCTTCTTGATAACCACTTTCTTTACCGTTCCAATTACCTGATGTCTCTTCAGCATCTTCAAGAATTTGCTTTAGAGTTAAATCTTCGTATAAATCTACTGGTTTGTTCATATTGTTTATTATTATCTATTAAAAGTTAGTGAGCTTGGTGATTTCGGGATAAGGGTCGCTTGCACCACCCTGTCCTTACTCTCACCTTGCTTCCTAGCTATATAGATATACTATCAGAACGGCTCGGTAATGCAAGGACAGGGCTGTGGATAACGCAATTATCTTTTTTGAGTAGGCTTTTTAGCCTTTAATAGAGCCGTTATTTAGGAGTTGGTTTTAATTGACCCCAGTTAAAATCTGCCTTTTCTTTAGGAGATTCTATCTGTTTTTCATTATAACCACGATATTTTTCTTCATCATAATCTCGTTTAGTTGCGATAATTTCAGTTTTATTTATAGTCTTACCTGTCCAAGTGTTATTTTCATCACGCAACATAATTAGCTGTTGGTTTGATTCAAGTATTTTTTCAGCTACTTCAAAAGGAATAGTTATATCGTGTTCTTTGTTACGCATACATATTTTAATATATTTCATTTTGTGTTTATGTTTATTGAGCCAGCCTGATACTTATTAGGTTTATTTTGTTTTTGTTGATAATCGTTTATCTTTCTTTTACCCCAGTTGAGTAAGGTGGCGTAGTGAGAGGAGTAGCGTTTACCAGTAGAAGCTAGGTAAGTCCCTAACTCTTCAATTAAAACGGAAGTATTCTTTTCTCCAAACCTTTCTATAAGTTTAGATTTCTCTTCTTCGGTGATAGAAACATTATTAAATTCTGAAAGTTTTAAACAAAGACTTTTCTCTTCTTTCTGTATTACTATATCTTTACTTATTACTTTCTCTTGTATATTACTTATAGGTAGGGATTCCCCACGTAGGCTTTTTGCCACGTAGGCAATTTCCGACTTAGGCTTTTCAACCCCAAGTGGCATTTCCCTACTTAGGCTATTATGTGAAAAGATAAGGGTATATTCCACTTTTCCTGTTGATAAACGCTTTCTCATAAGGTAACCAGCTTCTTCTAACTCCCTTAACATAACCATAATAGAATCTCTGCTATCTTTTGTTTCTAATACCATACGAGAACTTGAAAAATCCCAAGTGTCTGGTTTTGAAAATAGATAAGCATAAAGTCCTTTAGTTTTAAAAGAGAGATTCTTATTATAAAGGACTTCATTTGCTACCATTGTAAATGGTATATTTTCCTTGATTAACTTCATAAGTTTATATTCTAAAATCAACAGATGAGAGCCGCGCAAACAACGTCTCACCTGCTGGTTTTAGGTTACAAAAATTATTAAAGTTTTGCGCGGTCTTACTCATACACATAATTATATACCTATAAAGAACACACGCAAGACATAAAAGTGGAGAGGCTGTGGATAACTGAACGGCTTGTTATTTATTTTATAGGTGATATAATTTATCTAGTTATGGAGAACAACGAAACATTCTATTTGAAAATCGCTGGGAAAGTAAATATTCCCGAAAGACTTTCTATTGGTCACAACTATAAATTAGTTGCAGATTGTTCTATTACTTCCGAGACTAGAATTGATAATGATAACGGAGAATTTGATGTTGTGTTTAAAGTAGAACCTATTACTTGTGAAATCTCAAAAGACAACGGGGCGGTAATTAAAGCTAAAGACCCACGTAAGAACTCTCAAAAGTTTCGCAACTATTTATATAAACTTTGGATGGAAGACGGGTGTATTTATCCTTTTGATGAAGTGTATGAAGCAGTGGTTTATGACGCTATGGCTATTACTCCTAATTTATTAAGAACTATAATTAAACGAATGGATGAAAAGTAAAAAGAAAAAACAACCTACTCCTAAGCAACTCAAAACCAAACTCTGGGAACTTTGTAAACAGGCGTGTAGAGAGCAATATGGTAATATTTGTTATACCTGTGGCAAAACTGGACTTGAAGGTTCAGGTTGGCATACTGCTCACTTTATTCCTAGTGGTTCTTGTGGAGCTTTACTTCGTTATAATTTAAGAAATTTGCGACCCTGTTGTTACCATTGTAATATAAATCTAGGTGGAAACGGGGCTGTTTATTATAGAAAAATGGTAGAACGAGAAGGACAGAAATATGTAGATGATTTGTTTGCTTTAAAGAACCAAAGTGTCAAAGCCGATATTCTCTTTTATTTGAAGTTAATTGCTGAATACGAGGATTTACTACGATAAGGTGTTTTCGTGCGAATTAGGTGGTGTTTTGGGCTTCACAGGGCAAGATAAAAGCCCCCGTCACTACGCAGAGGCTCTTAGAAGTGATATATTTCTTTTATGACCGTAAAAGCTACTAGTGAAACGGGTGGTTTTACGCCACATAAAGATATTAACATAATATCCACATAATAGCAAGTTTAAACGGCAAAAGCCGATAAGCGACAAATTAATGTTCTTTCGGCTTTGTTCGGTGCTTGCTTAGTCGGCACGCACAAGTTTGAAATTCCTAACTGGTTGGGTGACTCTGCTTTCACTTTACCATTGACCTGATAGCCAATGATTATGAACCGCTACCAACACCAACGAGTTAAGATATTATTTTGAATTCAATAACTTACTAATTTCTCCTAAAATCAAACCTAGTAAAACAATCGTAAAGTTGCTTAACTGTAAATCTGCGGCTGATTCTAAAATTACACTAATAAAACCTGAAACTAACATCATTCCGCTTCTCCAGTAAAAACTTTTGAATCTATTGCTTAAAAGAATATTTTTAACCACCTCCCACTTTGTTGTTATATGTAACATATTATAAATTAATCTTTAACCAACTAATAAAATTTTGTAACCAAGTATATTCAGGGACGACCGTTGCACCTGTATAATACAAAGCTCCCGTATTTCGTTTATTTAAAAAGTCTTGAGTGATATAACGGATAGAACTTGAGCCAGCGGAATCACGACAGACTATTGTTTTGACACCTTTAACTAATCCATATCTCAAGCCACAAATACAATGAGCAAAGGTTGTCTTCTGTCCGTAGTAAGTAGGGGTGATAGTCCATTCAGCTGAGTTAGAATTAAAAGTTAAAAGACAGTTACCATAGGCTTGGATAGCTTGAGCGATTACTTCAATATCAGGATTTCTAAAAGTAACATAACCAGTGGCTTTTATTTTATATCTCTTAGGTTGAATGATACTATTCATCTGGGGTTCGTTTAGACCTTGTGAATAACAGTCTACTTCAAGGACGACACCAGTATTCTTAGACAAATCACCAGCATTTTGTAACCACATTCCAGGTTCAGGATAATTAGCTCGTAAGTTATAAGTCCCTGCGGACATTACATTCCCCGCTAAAACTTCAAGTGCCGAAGCAGTAGATTGCATTACACAAGAACTAGAAGTTGCTTGATAACGTGGCGAGACCAAAACAATATTCTTTAAATCAAGTTCCGTCCATACAACAGGTAGACCGCAGTATCTTTCCTCGTGTAAATAGTCCAGTTTCTTTTTAACTTCTGGTCTTGGGTCTATCGCTACACCTAAAGGAATTAAATCGTCCATATTATTTTATAATTATTAAACCAGCTATAGCCGTAATAACAATACCTATAATTGACCGAACTACCCATCTCTGATTATCTCTTAAATCATCTACTAAATATTTGTCAGCTTTAGTTTCAAGAACTTTTTCGTGTGCCTTTTTGTTTTCGTTTTCTTCTATCATATGAGCTTTAAGCATCTCAGTTAAAGAGTCTATTTTAGTCTCTATCTTTCCCTGTCCTACTTTAAGATTTGTTATATCTTCACTCATTTGAGTTATTTTTTTTATGGTTTCAGGCGAAGAACGTGAGTGTTCAGTTCCTGCACTAAAACCTTTTTGATAAATAATACTATCCCTATCCTCGGGGCTTTGCATATTATGTTTTTTTTCAGTGTGTTCATTCATTATATTATATCATAATTATATCTTTATTCAAAATTACTTTAATATTCTCCCAAGAGTATTTATCAGTTACTAAAGTAAAACTATATCCGCACTCACATACTTGAATAACCCTCAATGTATCGGGGTTTATTGCTTCTTCTATTATTTTATAAGTATGCTTGTGTTCCATTTGTTAAGAACCCGTTTTAAGCCACGGGTGGGGCGTTAGAGATTACTTTTGAATTGGTTTATCAGCTCGTTTCTTCTTATGCTCTTCAAGCAATCGGTTGAAACAAGTATCACAGATGCCGTGAGTTTTACGGGTGTCTTCAAGTGGCGATTTCTCACCAACCTTCCTATTACAGTAAGAACAAATCAATTGCATCTTTCGGTCTCCTTTTGATACTTTCCATTCTGAGTGTGACCATACAGTCATTTTCTTCCTTGTAGCACTTTGTTGGTCTTGAGACAGACTTTTTCAAACACCCGTTTGAACAGTCAGGACATTCAGCACAGACCCATAAGAATGGGTTGTTTTTTGATAAGTGTTCCCAGTGTGGTGTTGCCATTTGTAACCTCCTTTTTAAAGAACTAAGATATTATTTATAGACGTATCAGTATCGTCTAGGCAAGACCGTTAACACTTTTAACACTTGCTATTGCTAGACCATTTATGCTTTTTATAGAGGCTTTAGCTAGACCGTTAAAGGATTTTATTGAAGTGGTTGTAAAAGGATATTGCAAACCATTACCTGAATTATAAAGTGCTGTTACTTCTGTGGAAGATAAGGCACGAGACCAGATACCGACTTCGTCTATGATTCCGTTATACCACTCAACAGTTCCACCTGGATAAATACCCATAACACAACTAGCAGAAGTTCCACTTTGAACTGCAGTGTTTGATGTAACCTTTAAATCACCGTTGATATATATTATAGTATTTGTGCCATCGTAAGTAACAACTAAATGATACCAAGTTGAAACAGTAGGAGTAAAACCTGAATCTGCTACGACTGCACCTCCCCATTTTGTTACTTTTATTTTTGAACCACCAGTGGCGTTGTCCATAACAATCTGATAAGAATTAGAAGGAGACGAAGCATTATCAAATAAACCAAAAATGCTATCTTGCTGAGTTGTGGTAATTGAAGAACTATTAAACCACAAAGAAACAGTTTTATTGCCTTGTATAGTTGGAAATCCCGTGACGCCAGTTATTAGTTTAGCATTTGTTCCATTAAATACTGCTCCATTATTTATCTTTCCAGCGGCATAAGTAACATTTGTATTCGTTCCAGTATTACTTCCAACAGAGTCAGCGGCATTACCACTGCTTTCATCTAGTTTATAGTAACTTATGAGGTTGTCTGTTAATGCCATTGTTTATTCAATTATTTTATCAGTCGTAGAGGCAGTTTCGTCTACAGGTATATCTAATATAATCTTTTCTTTAACGGGATTTGCTAAATCATAAGCGATTTTTTCATTGATTTGGATTTGTTTGATTTCTTCTTTTTTAGCTACGATAATAGGTTCATAAGTAGGTATATCACTTGTTACAGTTCTGATTAAATGCAATTGTTTCTGTCCAGCGAGATAAGCCTCAATGTTAGAAACTACACACTGTTCTACTGTTAGATTTTGCTCTGTAGCTAGTCTCTCTAAGGTTGATATTAAGTTTGGGTTTATTTCTATTATCATATATTTTAAATTAACTATTAAAAGTTTTATATATGCACAATGTAATCTTGGGAAGGACTAAAGTGCAATACAGTTTGAGAAACTGCAGTCCCGACTACTCTAATTGCAAAATTAACAGTGGAGGGTTGAGCTACGATTAAATCTCCTGCTGTGTCATCAAGATAAACAGGAGCACCTACTGTAAAGTTTGGGAAAGCAGCCGAGGCAATTAAACCGTCTAGTAGCATTTTAGTAGCACCATTATCGTTTGCCGCCAGGACACAAATACCTAGTTTTAGTTTGAATCCAGTATCTGTTCCGTCTAAGATACCGTCATTAAGATACCATTGTCCGTCAGCAGTTTTTAGATAACAAGCGTCTCCTACTGCTATTGTGGCTCCTGCTACTGCCTCAATAATTGTTCCTGACCAGTGTTCATCCGCCAAAGCAGAACTGTTAAGAGTTATATCTGCCACATCTCCAGTTCCTACTCCAAGATTTATACTGGTGGTATCTCCTAAAGTAATATCACCTGTCATAGTTCCACCCGCTAGTGGTAGTTTCAAATCTCCCATTGCTTTTGTGGCTTTCGCAGAAGGCACAGTATCATCACTTGCAGAAACAGAAGATAGGTCTGAATCTATTGCGAGTGTAGTAATAGCACCTGCAACTCTACCAACCACAGTATTAGTTCCGACAGTTAAAGCTACTGGTGTATCATCAGTTGTAGCGTATAGAATTGAGTTAGCATCATAAGTTGCTTTAGTAACAAGACCACTTAGGTCAGGAGTAGCTGGCATAGCGTGTTTATGGTCACGTCTAGCGGCAACGGCAGCACTACCAGTAGCAGCGGCATCTCCAAATGCTTGGGTTGAAGGAACTGTCGCATCAAATAATGCTTTGTTTGTATAAGCAGTTTCTCCGTTAGTTATTCCGACATAGTTATAGAGTCCAGCAGCTGGAGCGGTGGCTTTTAATAACAATCCGTGATTAGTTGTGTTAGCATCTAGGTCAGTATTATTATCTGGGGTGGCGAAGTCATCTAACTTTGTTGCAGTAATTGAAGTATTAGCAGCATTGTCTCCAGTGTTAGTTCCTGAAGTATTACCCACAACTGTAGCTTGGGCTGAAGTTAAGTGATACATCTCATTTGCAGTTCCACCTTGTAGTCCAGCTAGGTTATTGTGAAGTGTAATTAAGGGAGTTGAGAAGTGGGAATATCTAGTAGTTCCGTTATGAGCAAAATAAACATCTCTAGTTCCGTTTGATACTCCAAAGAAAATAGTCGCTAGTTTATCAGTAGCAAGTAAAGTATAAGCTGGTTGAACTGTTGTAATTGAGTATAACTGTAGTCCAGCAAATAAGGGTGAAGTGGCTGTGTTATTTATTTCTCCAGTTGTTACTCCAAATAGTTTTTTGTGAACTGAGAAAGCTACTGTTGATTCGTTTGTATAAGTTGATGGAACTGCGACTGTGATTACAGTATCTGAAACTATTGTTAGTATTCTATAAAGTCCTTTTGGTGTTTGTAGGAATGAATCTGTGTCTATTGTTCCACCGACATCTATTGCAACTAAAGCAAAAGGTGTTCCTGTTGAAGCTGTTACTGTCTTTGAAGTCGCTGTCAGGTTTGTAAATGAAACTGTCCCTGCCTCTGGTCTAACTCTATTTACATTTTGAGTAATTGAAGTTGTGTTTGTAGCACTTGAAACACCAGCATAAATATCAAAGGTATAAACTCCAGCGTCTAAGGAAGTTCTACCAAGTCCTGTATTATACAAATATGTTCCATAAAGAACAGTATTGTTCGTCATTGAAATAGTATCTACATCTTCAGCAGAAGTTATTGGAGTCTTTGAAAGTGTTTTAATTGGATAAGTTGATTGAGTTCCTGAAGCTACAATAGTAGTATCATCTGGAAAGAATTCTATACCAGCACTAGCTGATGAAGTTACGGCATTACCGTTTACCCACTCTGTTCCATTGAATCTTAAAACTTGGTCTGTAGTTGGAGTTGCAATAGTAACATCTGATAAGTCAGTTAGTTTTCTTAATCCTGTTGAGTTTACATATACTGAACCAACAGTAGCACTCTTTACTACTACTCTACCAATACGAACTTCATTCAAAGGTGCTACTGGCACAACATTAGTTAAAGCACCAGCGGTATCTCCACTAAGATAAAGGTTATCTCCAGCTGTCCAAGCGTTTGTATTTATATCACTTACCATACCTCTAACATTTACAAAACCTTCAGCACCGATATTTATATTCTGTGTAGCAAGTCCGACAACGAAAGAGGTTGAGTCCGCGTCTGCTTTAGCTAAGGCAACTGTTGGGAATATTCCTGAAGCACCTGTAAGATAAACTGCTTGTCCATTTAAGATGTTTGAAGCCGAATTGTTTATTACACGAACTAACATTTCCTGTCCGACTTGTAAGTTTACATCTGTATCTATGTTTACTGACGGACATTTATATACAGCGTCATAATACATTTTACCTTCAGCAAAAGCACCGACTGTTGGAGTTGTGCCTAGTTTAAGTCCTTGTTCAAAAGTTGTTCTACCATTTATAATACTTTGTGGAGTGGTTTGGTCTAGCTTTAAGAAAGGCAAACTTAACTCTGTTTCGTCTACTGATATAGCTCCTGTTGAATCGTCATAATCAAGTCCATTACCTACCGCATTTCCAACAGCATCTTGTGCCATCTCATCTGTGTATTGAGTAACAGAACCAGCAGCCATAAAATCAGCCGCTTTTTTACCTGAATCTTTAATTAGTTTACCTGTTGTTGTATCAAAGGAAGCAAAGTTATCAGCAACAGCAGAAGATGGTCCTGTTACATCACCTCCACCAGTCCCACCAGTTGAGGTAACGGTAAAGTTAGGATATGTTCCCGTGACTGTAGAAGTTCCAGCACCAGTAATTGAAACTATTTGGTCTGGGGCTGAGTTTGTAACAACTGGATTTACTGGGTCAGTAGAGTTTACAGAGATACCAGTTCCAGCGACTACTGTATTTACTTGTCCACCAGAACCACTACCACTTGAATTAATTGTATAAATACCACCTGTTTTATTTACAGTGACATTAGTTCCAGCCTTAATATCTAAAACTTGTCCACCACCACCCATCATTAAAGGACGAGAAAGAGCAAAGTCGGCTTTCCTTTCTAGCTCCTCTAAACCTTCTACTTTTTCCTTCTTAATTAGTTCAGATTCGTCTTCGTTTATTTTGTTGATTATAGCCTCTCCAGTATCAGGAGTAGGAATAGTTGGTATAAGCATTTTACACTCCGCTACAGCCCGTTTTGACGCTTCTAGGGCTAGTTCTTCGGTGTCTACTTCATCTGCATCCTTGCCGTCTTCACCGTCTTTACCGTGTTGGAGTTTAAGATTAGAAAGAGCCTTTTTAAGAGAGGATATTTCATTCTTAAAATACACTTCCGAATAATTAGCGTCATTATAAAGTCTCTTATGGTCTTTGACTAGATTTTCTACTTGAGAAATAAATTCAGAATAGCGAGAATTGTTTTCTTGTTTTAAATCTTTGACGAATTTGACTAATTCAGTAAACATTTTAGCCCCTTCCTCAACAGAGAAATAAGGCTTGTTTGCGAGTGCTAGTAATTCTTTTAAGTTTTGTAGTTTATCGTTTTTCATTTGTTTTTTTCAATTAGTGGTGGCGTGGACTGTGGACGGGATTGAATAAAATATGTGGTTGTGGTATTCTTTTGTTATGATTATAGCAATTATTTGTTTGGTCGTCTTTATGTTTTTTTCTTTAATGTTTTTTAGTCAAGTTTAAAACTGACTTCCAATAATTCCCTTTGTGGCTATTCCTGCTTTTGTGGTTACGCCAGATTTTTGTATTGCTTGTGCCGCACGGGTAGTTAAGCCAGCCTGTTGTGTTAGCCTTCTCAAACCAGCTACCGCTAATCCTGTTGTCGGTTCACCCATTGCAATACCAGAACCTAAGAATAGAGAATCAATCATCCCGAGAACTTGTCTATTGTTTATTTTTGCCGCCTCTTTTCCAAGTGCCATAAGTGCTTCAATATTAAAAGAGTAGTTTTTCATTGTTTCAGCTACACCTGGAATTTTAGCTAATTGACCTCTTACAATATCTGCCCAATATTTAAAGTTGGCTTGTGACTGTGAAAGTTTTACATTAGCATTAAAAGATGATTTTACTCTCATTCCATCCAAGAACCTTCTAAGATTAAGAGCATCAGCCCCGTCTATTTTACCTTTTTGTAATAATTTTACATACTTAATTGCTTCCTCAGCGGTTGCACCATTCTCAACATTCTTCCAGTCTTTTGCTACTTCTTTTAGTGTATTCACTAATTTACCACTAGCAGAAACTTTTATGGGTTGTCCTTTAACCAAATTCCTTGCGGTATTTTCTAAATCCCAAGTATTGGTTACGGTCTGCTTAGTCATATTGGTGATAGAACCTTTTAACCCCCTATCAAGAGCTTGTTTCGCTAGGGTAGTGTTTATTCTCTCCGTCACGGGGTCAATTATTCCTTTTGAAACATAGTCAGTATATTTTGCTGGGTCTTTTAGTTTCAAACCAGCTCTCATTTCATTATCAATTTGGGCAATGACATCATCAGAAGTGTCTTTAAAAATACGAGCGTAAAGTTTTTCAGGAAACTTCATTGTTTTGAGTAATTCACCACCAGTTCCTGTTACAGTTTTTAAACCACCAGCAAATAAAGCGGTCTTACCAGCTTCTTTTATATCACCACCAGTCTGTGCAAAAGTAACCGCCCCAGTTCCTAATCCTTCTACTACAGCCTTACCTAAAACACGAGTAGTTGCTTTTACAATGCCAGGAGTTTTTAATCCCTTTGTCATAATATCAATTCCAACCTGTGCCTTTTGGATTTTTGAAGCTGGAACAAAAAATTCAGCAATTTGTTCTGTTGTTTTGCCAACTTTTTCAGAAGTTGTTGACGGTGCTAATAATCCCTCTTGTAGGTCTTTACCATATTCTGCACCACCTTTAAAAAATTCTCCAGCTTTTCCTGGCAAATAAGATAGCCCTTTTGAAGTAATCTGCCCTAAACCAGTCACTGTTCCTAGTATTCCCTTTGTAAATCCAGTGGCAAAACCTTTTAAACCAGTTTCATTTGTTTTTGTTTTAACTAATTTATCAGCAAAAGATGTTGGTTGTTCTGGCATAACCTTTTTACCAATTCCAAGTTTTTTAGACACTTCTTCAATGTCCGTTTTGGTTGGAGCATTTTGGAAACTAACTATTTGTCCTGTATCAAATTTTACTTTATACATATTATTATTCTTGATAGACAGTGTAAGTATTTCCACCATCAGTTAAACCTTGACCAGAAGTCATCGGTGTATTATCAACCTCATATTTATTTCCGCCAGATGTTTTATTATCATCTATTGCATAATCCCGCAAGAAACCTGTTCCATTTTTACGTCCAGTTAGACTGTTAATACCCTTTGCATATTGATTATACAAATTATCATAACTTGTTTTTGAAGACGTGTATTTTGTTTCAATGGTTTTCTTTATATTTTTTCTAGCTTCTTCAGACAAGAAACCTGTTCCTGCTATTGCTTGAGTTACACCCTTGCCATAAGCCTTTACCCAAGACTGGGCATATTTTTGTGCCGTTGCATATTCACCTTCACGGACTACGGAGTTAGGGTCAAGTGCTTTAGCTAGAGCATAGATAAGAGCTTGGTCATCTGCTGGATTCGTTGTATCGTCAGCAATTGATTTGGCAAAGTTTCTGCCCTCTTGAACTACCACAAAGTTTTGCACAGCTGGTTCTGTTTTAAACGCACTTACTTGACCACGAACAGCGGTGGCGGTTTGGGCGGTTAGACCAACATATAATGGGGCGTATGCACCGCTTCTTTCTTCACTCGTTCCACCATAATTCTTAAAGGCACTAGCCACATCAGTATCAAAAGTAGTGGAGTTTTCATCAACACGACTAAGGGCAGAAGCTAGACCAGAGTTGCCTTCTTTGTAAGCTGTGATTACTGATTCTCTTAGATAATTTATGTTATCTCTCTTTAAAGTAAAATCTTGGTCGTTTTTCTCCTTAATCGCATCAGCTTGAGTTTTCTGTTGGGTGGTCATAAAGTCATAAGTAGCACCTAACACTTTAGTTTTGTATTCATACTGTGATTGAGCGTCTTTCATTTTCAAATCAAACAAAGTATTTACTCTGTCTTGTGCCATTTTTAGATTACCTTGAGCCGTAGCGATTTCTGCCTGTAAAGGAAGAACTTTAATAGCCACACTTCTGTTGATAGCGTCTTCACGAGCCGAGAGAATACCAGCCGTTCCGCCTTCGTTTGAGCTTTGGTTTCTTATGGCTTGAATATCTGACTGTCCTTGAGCTAGAAAAGTATTCTGTTGAGAAGTTAAATCGTTTAGTAGTTGTTCTTTTTCTTTAATCTTAGCCGCTTTTTCTAGGGCAAGATAAGAAGCCTCGCCAGAAGGTTGGTTTTCATTCAAAGTTGACAACTCTTCCATATATGATTTAAAAGTTTCTGAAGCTGTGTCGGTTTTTGCGTCAGGAACTGCACCAGGGGCTACATAGGGAACTAATGGGTTATAAACTGGGTCTGGTTTTGGTGGCACTACTACAGGGGGTTGATTAGTTATAGCAGTAATTGGAGTTGTGGCTAGTTGCGAGTATGTCTTACCACCACCAGCGTCTAGTGGTTGAACCACACCACCTGGGAAATAACCTGACACTAATTGATTATACTCAGCAGTCTTTCCAGCGGCAGCGGCTTCAGCCACGGTCATATCTTTGACAGCCTTACCTGAACTACCCCCGCCACCTGACGAACCTCCTCCCGAAGGTTTATTTGTTTGACTTCCTGAACCACTACTAGAAGAGCTACCAGAAGAACTGGTTGACCCATCAGAATATACAGTCACCTTAGTTGGAAGTGCTGTCGTTCCTCCGTATGAACCTACTACTGTTTTTGCCATTTGATTATTATATTATATTTTATTAAAAATTGCAGAATTATGTCTGGGCTGTCCAGTTATTTGCCGTTGAACAGTGCCATAACTTGCCACCATTAGAGCAAATTTCTCCTACATCACACTTAACTGGCTTGGTGGTATAAACAGGCACTCTCAGCCTAGTGGTAAAATTTGAATACTTTGGAAAGTCTTGTTGTGCGGAAAAGTTAGTCTTAAAGAATTCGTTATTTAATTCAGTTAAATTACGCTGGAGTTGCTCTATTTGTTGTTGTAATTCTTGTGGTGTCATTTTATGGATTACTTAAAATATCAGCAGTTAGTTTCATTCCTGTAATTTCCAAACCTCCCGTGCTTTTTAGGCGGAACTTATACTCTCGTCCGCTTGGGAAAGCTAAACCTGTGGATTCTATATTTATGAAAGTCCTTGAAGTTTCACCCACGGTTGTAAACGTCCCGATGGTCGTCCAAGCTGAATCTTCGTCAGTTTTTAATTGAGCAGTTAAAGAGTGCCCTGAAATGATAGGAGCAAAAGATACCTTAACTGATTTTAGTCTTTTATCATTATCTGCATCACCGAAGTTCGTGATTTGTGAGTCGTAAACACTTTCGTCAGTGAAGACAGCTGAATCATTGGTTTTCAAAACTGTCCCATCATTATTACAAGCTATAAAAAAGAAATTTCCTGCGGTGCCGAAACTTTCAATCCCGTTAGTGTCTACTAGGCTAGAAATAATATCCAAGTTCAATGCCCACGGATAGTTTACGTTTTTACGCCCGAAGCTCCAAAGTCCCTCAGAGTATTCAGTGCCAGCCGAATTTTCCATAATTTTAGCAGACCAGAATACACGGTTATTACGGAGAGCTTTTGAAAGTGGGATTGATTTACCATTTAACTTCTGGGTAAAGACTTCCTTGACCACTTGTGGCACACCACCAGACCAAGTTTGGATAATCATTGAACCCTTACCTGCTCCATTAGCAGAATTAAGATAACGGTCAATGATAGCCACAAGGTAGCCGTCAACGACTTCCTGAACTCTTAGTTCTCCTTCACCCCAGTCAATAATTTCTTGGAACTTTTCCGTAGCCGAGTAATCCCATAGGAAAGTTTTAGACACTCCGTTGTAATTTGAGACGGGAGAGCAACCGATAGCCAGATAGTTTCCCATATTTGTCAGTTGTGTAATTTTGTAGTTTGCGGGAACGGTTTTAGCTGAGTCGGTAATGGTTGTGCCGTCTGGGGCAATTCTTACAATTATATTATTATAAGCAATGTATAAATCACCTAAAGAGTTAATTACTCCATCTGCTACACTGGTAATAGTGGTCGCAACAGTCGCTACTGAGTTTGTAATTGCAGGTGTGCCTGAAAGTAATCCCCATTTAAATATTTGATTAGTTCCTTGGAAGCCCCACATATAGTCTTTAAACTCTACAAAACAACCATTTTTTACAGCTCCATTACCTTCAGAAGAAGCTGGTTTAGTCCAGTCACCTGAAATAGATACAGCTTTATAAACTATTTTAGTTAGTCCAGCACCAGTTTGTCCTAGCCCATAAAGTTTGTCAGAAGCGGAAGCGTATTTAAAATCTCTAACAAAGTATTGTTTTAAATCAGTAGCAGATACAGAAGTTGAAGTGTCAGCTTCTAAAGAGCGATAAGGAATTAGACGAGCAGGGTCAGTAAAACAATCAAAGTGTTTAGCAATTTGGAACTGTGAGGCACTCTCAACTCTCGGTGAATCCGATATACCACCACTAAAATTTTTAAATTGTATTGATACTGTTTTAGACATTTTGTGTTATTTCTGGTTTAAACATATTATGCTTCTGCTTCCCATAAAATATTCATAGTTCTATTATCTCCGCCACTACTAATCGCAGTATAAGTAATAATTAAATTTGTTGCGTCTACCGTTAAAGAAAGTCCGATACCACGGGTGGAAAAATCTACCATTTCAAGAGCATAAGTTGTTGAAGTGCCAGATGTTCCGTTTGTTGAACCAGCAAAAGAAGAATAAATACAATTATGACTAGTCCCATTATAAGTTCCTTTTGAAAACGTAATACTTGTTCCGCTATTATTTCCAGTTGCAGTAAAACGCACAATTTTAGGAGCCACACCTAAACCGTGAGCAATATTAACAGAACCAGCAGAGTTCATTCCCCTAGTTGTGACTCCTTGATTTCTAACATTAACTAATTGATAGGGTGCTAAAACAGTGGTTGTTATTGTCGCCAACTTCGCAGGTGTAACAAATAATTTAGCACCTGTTGAACCAGTAGCTGTTCCAGCGGTTACTTGTGCGTCAGTGGCTTCTTGAACAATACCACGAGTAGTTTCAGAGGCGTTTTGATTACCACCTGAATCAATATATGCCTTGACCGCTTTTTGAGTAGCTATTTTAGAATCAGAGTTAGCCGCCAAAGTTGTGTCGGTATCTAGTGTGCTGGTTTCTATCTTGTCGGTATTTAAATTACTAAAATTCGTGTTGATGTCAGCACGACTGTTTTTTATTAGGTCTCCACCATTTATAGTTGTAATACTGCTCATATTTATGGTTTATTAGTGTTAGTAATTGTTGATGATGGTCTAGTTCCGTTAGTCCAAAGTGTTCCGCTTTCATCCCAAGTCCTAGTTTCTGCCGTCCAAGTATTTGGATTTGAGTCCCAAGTTTCACCACCAAGAACTTTTGTGGCATTACTTAATGAAGTTGTTGGTTTTGATTCGTTTATCATTTTACATATAGTTACTTACGTCTATTGTTGCGGAAATGTTTGGTCGGTTGTCGTTGTTCCTATTCGCTATACCTTGATTCACAGCTTGTTTTTCTTGCTCTACCGCTCTGAATAAAGATTCCCTATTCTCAAGTCCTAAAGTATCAGCACAGTCATAAGCCGCCCAGTTTACAAAGATAGAGTGAGGAATTGAGTTAAAACCAGGCTCTTTTGTGGTGTCGGTAGCAGTTACATAACTTGGTGTCCTTTGGAAGTAAAACTTTAGACCGCTAGTAACAGAGGTATCAGAAGCAGGATACAACTTAATAACATTATCATTAGTTTTATCATAATACATAGGGTTACCAGATGTTTTTTCAAATTCATCTAAGGCTTGGGGAGAAATGGTGGCTTGGTCAATTTCCTTTAATTGCGTCCATTTTCCATTAGCGTCTTTCCAATCAATTCTAGTAAGGGTTAAAATCCTATTACCCTGTTCGTCAGTTAAAAATGAATATTCTCTCTGGTCTTTGACTAGATTGGTTGTGCCGATAGGCATTTTGGTATGATTTGTGTCGTCCCACTGAAATCTCTTGTCTTTACCAATAAAAATACCTGCAAGCCAGTCCATACAGTCATTTACAGAGCCGACAACACGAGCTAGAGGCCACTGCACACTATCCACACGGCATTTTGCCCTTACTCTTTCTAAAATACCTAGTTGTGTGGATGAATTACTGAACTGCATTTTGTTTTAAGTTATTACTGTTATAGAGAAATAATAACACAAAGACATTTTTGGTGCAGAAATTTGCAAGATTTTGTGGATGTGCTATATTTAATCTATGGTAGTAGGGCTACCCAGATGCCAATCGGTCATTATATAAGTGTAAGAACCTTTATAGATGGCCTCCCGAGTGAAAGCTCGGGGACATCTGTAAGGGTTTTTTCATTTAGTCCTGGGGGGTTTAACAAGGGGACTTTAATAAACTTGTAACCGTTGTGCTGTGTCGGCTAAAATAGACACCGAAGGGGGAAATTCTCGCACAATTCTCTTTCCGTCCAGTTTACATTAAGAGTAAATGGGGGGGGGGAAGGGGGGCTGTAACAACTCGAAAGAAATTCTCATTAAGAATATGAAGAAATATACAAGAAGACAACAAATAAGATACTTTAAGAAGATGAGAATAGAACACCCTTTAAATAAGGAGTTAAGTGCTATAAGAATCACAGAAAGAAAAGCGAGCCGAAAAAAAGTCACCTTTAAAAAAATTACTGTAATTTTATAAATAGCTCTAGTATTTTAGGTTTTAATTCTTTCCAAGATATAGATTCCGCCCATTTATCACTTAATCTTTACTACCAATCCCCTTTTAGAGTAATAATCAGCCTTTTTACCTACTTTTTGCTTATACATCGGCAAGGAAGAAAGAGGTTTAAAGAAGGGGCGGGAGTTTTTAATCACTTTCAACATTTCATCTCGCTCCTTTTCAGTCTTATAAACACAGTCATTTACCCAAACCACATCACGATAAGGACGACCGTTATCATATTCCTTCTTTCTTCTTAATTTTAGATTCTTTTTGAGTAGTGAAAAACTATATAAAGCGAGTTTGGCTTGGGCGTCTGGCATTCGGTAGTTAAAACCAATAAAAGGATGAAAATAATCTCCACGATTGGCTAGTGTTTTTCTTAGGTTAATCTCTTCTGCCCATTTATCGTTATCTGTAACAAGCATACCGCCTTCTTCAGCGTTGATTATTTTAGTTGCCTGAAATGACCAGATAGCAATATCCCCAGTAGGTTGTATGCCGTGTCCCTCAGATAAATCTTCCAGGACTAATAAGTTATGTTTCTTAGCAATCTTTTTTATCTCTTCCATATTACACCTCCTTCCGTAAACGTGAACTGGCATTATTACCTTTGTATTTTTAGTTATCTTTTTCTCAATTAGTTTTACATTAATGTTTAGTGTATCATCGCAGTCTACAAAGATAGGGGTAGCATTACAGTAAGATACAGCAAAAGCACACGAGGCAAAAGTAAAATCAGGAACGATTACTTCGTCACCTTTTCCAACACCCATAGCTAAGAGAGCTAGGTGCAGAGCAGAAGTCCCGCTATTTAAAGCAATGGCGTGCTTATAGCCAGTCCATTTTATGAACTCATTTTGTAGTGTTTGGTAGGTCATTGTTTAACATAATTTTTGCAAGTTCTTCAGCCCTTACAATAGGACTCCAGCCAAGTATCCGTTTTGCTTTTGAAGCATCACCGCATAAAACAGGAACGTCAGTTGGTCTGTCGTATTCTTTTCCGTGCAAAACTTTAATCTTAACCCCACTAGCTTTTTCTACATAACCAACAAAGTCTTTAATCGTATGAGTTTCACCAGTAGCGATAACAAAGTCATCGGGCTTATCTTGTTGTAATATAAGCCACATTGCTTCGCAATATTCAGGACTGTAGCCCCAATCTCTTGACGCTGTCATATTACCCAATGTCACTTCACCACTAGCAACAGAATTAACTATTTTCTTGGTTACGAAATTGTCTCCCCTTCTCGGTGATTCGTGGTTAAAAAGCAAACCCGAAGCAATAAACATATCAAAGGCGTCACGATAATTTTTACAAATATTAAGTGCATACAGTTTAGCAGAACCATACGGTGAAACTGGATTTTTCGGTGTATCTTCATTTTGCATATGACCTTCAAGACCAGAAAAGGTTTCAGATGTTGATGCGTTATAAATCTTAACCTTTTTGTCCATATCCAGAACCCTTACGGCTTCAAGAACATTAAGCATCCCAACACCCGTTATCTGGGCAGTAAGCCAAGGATTTTCCCAAGAAACCTGGACGTGACTTTGTGCCGATAGCTGATAAATTTCGTCTGGCTGGAACTTTTTGATTATGTTGATAACTGAAAATGCGTCAGTAATATCTCCATAAAATAATTCTAAATCATTTCTTATGTGGTCAATTCTCCCAGTATTAAAAGATGAAGAACGCCTCATCATTCCACCTACTTTGTAACCCCTATCAATCAAAAATTCAGCTAGGTATGAACCATCCTGACCAGAAATTCCAAAAATCAAAGCACGTTTACCTAAATATGGATTTTTTCTATAGCCGTAAGTGTCGGTTTTCCTATGGCATTTTTCACATAATGTCCTACCATTCGCTATAATATATCTAAGATGGCGATAAAAGGCAAAGGGTTTAATATGGTCAGCATTTAGTTTTCCGCCCTTCTGTCCACATAAAACACAAGTGAAGTTATCTCTTTTAAAAACAGAACGTCTCCAGTTAACCGCCTCTAATGATTCTCTATTTTTTTGATTTGTTGAAGTAACCCCACCTTTCCATAGGGGATGATTTTTACCACGTCTTTTAAGGTTTGGTTTACCGATTTTTGCTAAACTTAAGTTCTTTCTATGTTCTTCTGTAAACTTTTTTCCTTTATGGCCTAAGCTAATTTTTAATCTTACCTCTTCACTTCTTTTAACACCCTTGAACGGATTAGGCTTGCCAAACATAGGATTTCCACTTCCCATCATCCTTTTTGATTGATTAGGTCTTTTCATTTGTGTTTTATCGCAAAAATATATGAACGACCGATAAACCGTTCAGACTTAATAATTTCTACTTTATATCCTCTACTAATAAAATAATCCTCGTCAAACTCCCAGAGATGTTCTGGGTCTTCAAACTCTAATATTGGTGTGGATAAAATTACTTTCGTCACGGCTAATCGTTCTAATTCTTTTAAAAAGTTATCTGGGTCTTCAAGGTGTTCAATAACTTCTCCCGCTACAACAACATTAGCAAACTTATCAGGAATATCTTTTAGATTATTAACGTCAACTAATTGATAGTGAATCTTCGGATATAACTCCCTTGCTTTTTTTAATGTTTCAGGTGAAAAGTCAAAGCCAATAACAATACTAAAGTTACGCCTAGAATATTCTAAGAACGGAGATAGACCACAACCAACTTCTAAAATAGTATTCCCCACACCAGCCATCTCAGCATACTTTTGCTGGCGTAAACCAAAGTCAGTAGCCGTCTGGTGCGTATTCCAATACTGTGGATTATTTATATCTGGTATGTTAAATTTTTTCATAAATTGATTTTAATTTTTCCCAGCTGTTTTCTTCTGCCCATTTCTTACCAGCTAATGAATATTTAGTAATATCTTTCCCGAACCAAGAGTCTATTGTGTTAGCAATGTCTTGTGGGTCAACGATTGCCGAGTCAAATTCTTTTTCTGCTATCCTTTCTTTTTTGTAACCTTTAATCGGAATCATTGGTTCATTTGGCAACCATTCTGTGTGTGGTAGTCGTTTAGATACCATACACATCATACCAGCCGAATGGGCTTCTTGAACAGGTAAACAAGACCCACCAAACTTGTCGGGATAAATAAACACATCTCCTTCGTCAAACATTGTGGCATACTCAAAATCCCCTATTCTCAAGTCAACACGGGGGTCATTACACGCCAAAGGTATCTGTGAGCGTATAATCAGTTTAAATGGCGTGGTGGTCAATTTTAGGGCTTCAATTAGCTGTTTAGTGCCATTTCTACCCCCTAAACCACCGTGTCCAGCGTTATGAACGAACACTTGGGCTTTCTCTCGTAGTTTCCATTTAATTTCTTTTGGAGCAGGAACGGGAATTACTTTAACACTTACACCAAAGTGTATTCTTTCCATAATAGACCCACCAACTAACTGGTCAGGAATATAAGGCATTCTGCTACACTCATACATTAAGAATAAAACTGTGCGGACTTTTTTCTCTCTGGCTTGTAAAATGTAATTCCAATTAAAAGGTGTTTCCAAAAACCAAATCTCATCACATTTTTCTAAAAGCTCGTCATAATTATTTACAGCATTAGGATACCATTCTGTGTGATTGACATAACTAGAATGTTTCTGAATTAAGACTTCGGTAAACAAACCATTATCAAAAAAAGACTTAGCTTGACGACCCAATCCCTGCTCCGTTGCATAAACCACAGCTCCTTTAGTCATTTGATTCTAATATTAAGAGTTTTTTGGCAACACGGGTTAGTTCTTTTTCTACTTCGTTCCAGTAGTCAATTCCTAAGTCTCCTACTATCATCTGTTTCACAACACAACACATCGCAACATCAAACTCTTTGTCTTTAAAAGGTAATGTTTTTAAATCTCCAACAATAAATTCTTTATTGGGGTAAAGTTCTTTTGCTTTCTCAGTAAAAGCGGGGGCAATATCTACCCCTACATAGTTATCAAAGTAGACAGACATTCTTCCGTAACTGCAACCAGCGTCTAAAACCCTTAATTTTCTATAAGGTTCGATTGTCTTTTCGTGTGATTTTGTCATCTTGTCTAGGAATACATCTGATACACTAAAAACTGAGTGGTGGGGATTGTTGGTTGGGGCGTTTTCCAATCTCTCTTTCCAATATTCTGGTTTATTTACTGGTCTCATAGTTTTTCATTAACTCAACACAACGGTGTTTATAAGTATAATTGTTTTTAACGTATTCAAAGCCCGCCCGCCTAATCTTCTCTCGTTCCTTATCGTGCTTTAAATAAAAATCAATCTTGCGACATAAATCTTCAAAGTTTCCTCGCTCATACAAAACCAGGTGTTCGCCATCTTTAAATTCTTCTTCCAGTCCTTCTACCTTTGGGTGTAAAAGAAAGCCACCACGTCCCAGAGTTTCATAAATACGATTAGACCAGTAACGAGGAGAAGGAAATGAATCACCCACGACTATTTTAGTAGAAGCATATAACTCATTGAGTTCTAGCCCACGATATTGCTTTTTACAAGGTTTACCTAACCATTCAAAATCAGGATATTTATTCTTCAAGTTTTCTAGTAGATTAGCCCGATTCCCAAAAGCGTCACCACCAACAAATATTAGTTTGTGAGTTTTAGGTAAATCAAACATAATTGCTTCTTCTCCATATACCCCCTGCCTTAAAAGTTTATGCTTTATCCCTGCCTGTTTAAATTGTTCTTCGTGTCCACCGTCAGTTGAAAAGACAGTTTCAACATTATACGGAGGTAATTTATTTTTAAGTTTTAATATTCGGTTAGACGGTAAATCAAAATACAAATCAAATAACCAACAAGCCGTGTTTATTCCTCTCTTTTTAAGTTCTTCAATGAACTCACCTCCCTTACCTGGAGGACAACCTTTAGAAAATAGAACCAGAATAGGTTTTAATAGCTGAACTTCATCTACGGTGGTAATAACATTCTGAATTAACAGTCTATCTTCTTGATAGTAAACTACATTATATCCAAGTTCTTTTAAGGCTCTTTTGATATAGAGTTCTGAACTATAACTTTCTTTGAAGTCGCCTATGTAAAGAATTGTAGGCATTATTTATGTTTCTTCGAGTGAATCTTTAGTCCTTTTTCTGATTTAGATATAAAGTCGCAGGATAAACACTTAAAACCTTCGTAAACTGCCTCTGCTTGGGCTAAAACTGGCTCAGGTGGTGTTTTAACTGGTTCAACAATAGATTCTTCTACTCTAGTAAATCCACCTCTTTTAAGGGTCTCAGCTACTTGGTTTTCGGGAATATCTACCAAAGCTCCGTGCTTGTTTCTTAAATATACGTATTTCATTGGTTTTATAATATTAAATTTCTTACCTTTGCAGTTATCAACCTCTTTATGCAAAGCCTGATAAATATGTTCGTAATTTATGTGGTCAAAATCATCATCTTTAAGTCCATTATAATAATCTCTACTTCGGTATTGGGCGTTGGGGTCATATTTCAAATATCTATCTATTTTTTTTTGCCTATCTTCTCTTAACATTAGACCATAGTGTTCAAGGATAACAGGAATATATTGTCCTATTTCATAACACCACCTGGGAGCTAAACCACAGTGTAAGGGTCTTCTCTCAAATGCTAAGACCCCATTCCATCGCCAGATTCTAATGTTGAAAAAAGACCATTTCCTTTTCCACCCATCACCCCATAAGTTCATAATGTATACATACCAAGCATCACCTTTTAATTCTTGAATCTCTTTCTTAGTTATTAACAGAACCTCATCGGAGTCCAAGCAAACCATTAAGTCACGAGGTTTGTGAGACAACCATTTCATTAAGCGTTCCTTAATTTCGTGTTGGTGTAATCCCCATTCAGCATTATCGGCATAGGAATCAAAACCAAACTCTTCCACCATTGCTATTTCTTCTGCTCCTGACTTGTTGTGAACGATAACTACTTCATCACAAAGTTTCTTTAGACAGTTTAAAGTGTCTCTTAGATAACGTCTAGCTTCGCCTTTGGTTGTGATGCAGTAGCCTGTAATCATATAAAAGTACTCTTGACTCCTCCTTGTTCTGCTAGGAACTCTCCTACCATCTTCTTGTAAGCCTCATTTTTCTTGATACTGTCTTTTAAAGTTTCAACTTTCAAAAGTATCTCGGCTTTCTTTTTCTTATCACTCTCTTTATCTGCTACCCATTTGAATAAATCAATATGGAAGTTAGCTTTCTCAATTTCTCTATTAACAATGAGAATATCACACTCAATTAATTCTTTATAGTTTGGCATTTTTTATTGTTTTTTTAAGATTTCTAAACTTTTTACTCTTTGGTAAAGTACCACGTTTTACACTCAACTTAATCTCGTTACTTATAAACTCATCAATTTGTTTCTCTACTTTTTTATCTACTCCATCAACTTCCTTGCTAAAGGTTTCAGCATCAATCATTAACTGGGCTTTATACTTTTGTTCTTGAGTAGCGTCTTTATCTAAAACAATCTTCTTTAAGGCGTTTAACATCTCAATACTAGGATTAACTTTAATCATTAATTTATTAGTAAGTTTAACGGGGATAGATTTCTGTATTCTCGCTAATTCTTTAATAATCTCTGGACTTAATTTATCTAATTTTATCATTGATTTAATGCTCTTAAAACTTTATCTTTATTACCGCCTGGACAATAAACATTATTCTTTCTTGGCTGTTCTATGTTACCTTTGGCAATTTCTAATTCTGCTTTGAAAGCCCTATCAACCACGGACTTTTGAATATTAGCTAAACTAGAATTTGTAGAATCAATCTCTTTCTCTAAATCACTAATTATACCTTTGACCTTGATTACCTTATCACTGGTATCATCGAGCAACTCTTCAAACTTAAAACTATCAAGGGATTTGAGGTAACGTGTCATATTCATTGATAATGTCTTTACCTTTTCCTCCAGTTTTATTTTCTCTTGGGCGGAGTTTTTAATTATATCAACATAAGTTCTACCATCAGACACACCAACTATCTTATAGTGTTTAGCGTTGAATTGAGTAGGGTGTAACATTGAATAGGCATCATTTTCTGATGTAGCAATAATCGCACCATTTTCTCTTTGCATAAACCAAGTCTTTTCCACCTTAGTCGGTGGTTGCTGTTGAACTTCGTTATTCAAAATAGTTTGTCCTAGTTCCATTTATTTATATAATACTACTCTAACAATAATTTAGCAAACTTTGAATCTATTAACGCTGCATTCTGAACTACACAGTGTCCTTTAATCTTTCCTTTGATAGGGACTAGGTTTGGTTTCTTATATTCAGGATAACCGAGACGTTCATAACCTAGATTATAGTTATTAACCCATATACTCCACATTTCAAACGGCACATTGTGTTGGTCACAGAGTCTTTTAATCTCTTTTGCAAACTCAATTTCAATCCCATAGTTAGTAGTATCTAGTATCTTCATTAGTTCGGTAGTCTCACTCTTGTCAGTTAGATAGACTTTAATACCACAACGTCTAAAGAAGTCCGCAACATAACTAGCATCTTTACCTCCTAGGAATTTAGTAAAGGTTTTAAAACTCTCGGCTAGGTGTGGATGTATTCCAAGACAAGGAGAGTGAACAGCATTAAGAGTACTACAAGTACCAACAGGGACAGTTGAATGTATGACGGTGTAAGATGGCTCATGTATTTCTTGATATTTCTTAACTTCTTTTTTAAAGTTTTCATTGTATGGGAAACAAATATGTATGATTTCATATTTATCAAAATTATTATTAAAATTATCAGTTATATCACCTCCAATAACTTTAAATAAAGAACTACCAATTTCTCCGTTTCCTATGATGAGACTTTTCATATTTATATTATACAGTAGTTTTATTTTTGTGTAAAGCTATCTTGTCAAGGTCATATCTTTTATGACAAGGAACGCATAAACGCATATAGTCCGTTAAGTCTCTTTTATATTCACCAGATATATTAGCCCAGTGATACATTCTCTTTTCAGTTGTTCCACAATGTTCACACTTTGAAGGTCTGCCGAGACGTCTCCTTATCCATTCGTGTTTAGCTTCAGGAGAAGCGTCAAGACCTTTCCATAGGTAGTTCTTTTCATTTGAAACCTGTTCATAATGTATTCCTTTATTCCAAGCAACTTGAACACCCTTTAAACCCTTATTCCAGCAAGTTCCAGTGGGTATTCCTTTTTTCTTAGATACAACACCAACCTTCGCATTATTCGTGCAATTTCTAGAACAGTATTTTCTAAAATGCCAAGAGAGTTTAGATTCGTTATCTTTTTTATAAAATAAAATATTACACAGAGAACAATTTTTACTTAGCTTTTCAGATGGACAAGTCATATAGTCAATTATATGCTTATCCACCTAGAAGTCAAGTAATAGCAGTTATAATACCTACTACTTCACCTATTACCTCTAACTCGTAACTGCGGAATCGTTGGCATTTATCAAAACTGCAGCTGCATCTCTAAGTTCGCAAACTCCGTATATCATGTCAACTACCCCCAAAGTACCAAGATTCTGTAGTTGATAAGCAACTTGAGTACGAACCTTACCACCATCTCTTGTCTGCATTGCAAAAGCAAAAGCCTCTGGCATAGCAAGTAAGTTACGGTAAGTTGATAGACCTTTTACAACATTAGTGGATGTGTAAATTGGAATACCATAAACCTGTCCTCTTAGACCTCTTGAACTATCAGCTTTTCCGAAGTTACCATCTCGGATAATTGAAAGTTGGGAAGTGTTAAAGGTATAGTACTTAGCGATTGTCGCTACTTGTCTCCAATAAACAAAAGGATGGAAGAAGAAGGCTGCCTTATTCATTACATCGTAGTTTAGAGTATCAAGTTTCTCAATAGCTTCTACTATTTCTGCATCAGACAAAACGGTTGCGGTATCACCAACTACGTTAGTTGATAGACCTGACCATAAGCCGAAGATTGAAGCCTCAAGAGCATCAATTAAGACGGAAGATGCTACCTGAATATACTTCTCATTGATAGCATATTTCTTGAACATCTGTACCATTTCTAGGTCACCAATAATCCAAGCTACATAGATGTGAGTGTTAATGGTTAGAGTAACATCAATCTGAGTTGGAGACTGGTCGACAACACCGTTACCTTGTGTAGACTGAGTTGAAGCAGTAAACACGTTAGTATAGATGTTTGGAACGTGAATAATATCTCCACCTTCTGTAGCATAAGAGCTAAGGTCGGTAAAGAAGTTTGAAGCAACAGCATTAGCAAAATTTGGTTTCAACACTAAGTCTGACCATACTTCACCGATGACTGCTACCATATCTGCAGCGGTAAAAGCTGCGGTTGGGTTTGGAAAAGCCATTTTATTGGGTGATTAACCCATAAGGACTATCCTAACTTTTCCTTCTTATATTTCTCGTATGCCTCTTCCTTTTCATCGGCAGAGAGCGGAGCTTTTTTAGTTGGAAGTTGGAATCCTGATGAGCGTGAGGCACGTGGGGTATTGTCGGCTACTTTCTTCTGACCTCGGATTGCTTGCAATGCACCTTTAATGGCGACATCATCTAAAGCGTCCTTAGTTGGTTTGGAATTTATCTTAAAGACAAAATCTGTTTCCTCTGGAGAAAGCCCGTTCTCGTATCCAAACTGCCTTTTCGTTTCAGCTAGTTTGAGTTCTGCAACGGTAGACCGTATATCATCGTGCTTCGTTTCTAAAGGCTTCTCTGCCTTTGCTTTGAGTGCTTCTTCAGCTTTCTTCATTCTAGCAAAGACTTGTGAATACTGGCTTTTAGGCACAGTTTCCACTTGAGGTTCGGCTATTTCCTCATCCAGGTTAATTTCAAGCTCTGGTGCTATAGTAGTTTCCTCTACTGGGGTCTCATTTGTGGCTGAGTCCTGACCTGTAATGGTTTCAACCATTGTTTTTAGAAGTTTATGCAGAGCTTCTATGCTGTTATGCTAGGAATATGCTTACCTAGCGAGCTGTTATGTATTTATATTAACACAAGTATTAAAAGGGTGCAGAATTATCGCCAACCAGTTCCTAGTTGTCTTTTCTTACCTGCAATATTAGTTTGTTTCATACCAGCACGGGTAGCTGGTGATACATAGCCAATCTTATCAGCGATAGTATCTACAACTTTCTTACCCATAGGATTCATATCACGATAAATCTTTTGTCCCATAGTCATACCAGCAGAACTAGGAGCTTTCTTAGGAGCAATAGTAGCTTGAGCCATTAGTTGTGCTTTTGCTGCTTTGAATTGTGGTGATAAACGATATGATGCCCTAGACATTTTATTCTTCATCCCCTCCATTATTTTTTCGGGAGAGAACACTTAACTTCTTAATAAATAAATCTTCAATAACTTGAATTGCTAACAGACGGGTTTCACTTGTGTAATCGTAATTGCGGACATCTGCTATCTCACCTTGTAGTTCCCTTAAATAAGTAACCACATTTTTACGGGTGACTTCGTTCTCGGCTATAAATCTGATTAGTTCTGTATTCATTATGCGTTTAGACCTGCCATTTGTTCGGCATTATTCATTGAAGTAGGAATAGCAGTTGCCCCCTGTTGCCCTTGAGCCATAGCATTAGGCATTTGACCCATTGGGGACTGAATACCAGCTTGTAGGGGCATTTTCTCGCCTGTCAGGGCTAGGATACGCTTGAGGACACTCTCTGCGTTTGGATTACCTGTCTGAATCATTGATTGATACAGGGTAGTAAGGGTTTCCATTTTCTTGACGACATCAGTGGATTCACCTGTTACTTCTATAGCTACTTGGTATTTAAGATTCTTCCAGTAGTTTTCTTCAAAAGAATAGAAGTCAGATGTTTTTAGGGATAGCAGTAAATCTACTTGTTCATTTAGGGTGTCTAGTCCTTCAAAATCACCTTTCAAAACCTTTTCTACAAGCATCTGTCCTTTCATATATTCTTTCTTAGCCATTCGGAGTGTATCAAAGCCGTCTTCACCATCAAAGAAACCTACTTTACCAGCTTCCTTGTTATCTCGTTCAAAGATAGGGATTAAATCTTCTGAACATAGGCGAGTAAAGAATAAGCCAAGTTTCTGTCTCTTTAATTTATAGTAAGATTGAACGGTATTAGTCATCATTGCACCAAGGCGGAATGACGTGCCAGAAGGTAGGGCTTCACCTGTTGCACTTTCAAAAGTAAATGAGCGTTGATTAGCGTTCTCTTCTACAGCCGTATCAATAGCCCCAGCGTCAGCGTTAGAGCGATTCACTGTATCAACACGGGTCAAAGCACCATTAGCTTCAATCTTTAATACATCACCGTCCTTTACTTCACGGACCAGGTTGTTAGCTACTTCATCAGACATAGACTGGAAGATATTTTTAGATGACCAAGCTAAAGCGCGTTTCCTTAAATTGAAAATCATATTCCTTGCTACTTGGTTGCCAAAGTTCTTTTCAACTTCACCTTCACCAAGCCAGCGACCAGCTAACTTCTTGTAATGCACTTCTTGGTAAGGGAGTTCTTTAACTTCTTCACAGAACAATAAAGCACCGTCAGGGTCTTTAGTATCAGCTTCAGGGGCTAGGATTGAGATTACTTTGATAGATTTCTTGTCATCACCTTCTTCAACCGCCTGTCCTTTGTAACTCTTATACCAATCAAACGGAACATAGCCATAGCGTTCATACACAGTAGTTTTAGTATCCCATTCACCTTTTAAATCAGTTAAATCCCAGTCCTTGTAGGCTTCCATATCACTGCGTAGCATATCTTTATGCTCTTCAATGACATAACGAGCTACGTTAAGGGATTCAGCGTCCTGTTGGTTGCGTAGGGTGCATAAATCAACTCGTTGTAAGTCTCTTCCAGCTCTTTTAACCACAATAGTTCCATACTTAGGGAAGTCATCTACCATATCGTTTATCATTTCACCGAAGTATTTCTCTTTAGCCCAGCGTCTAAATAACTTTCGTAAAAGCAATGCCCCGTAAATAGAATCATCTGATTCAGGGATAAAAGTAAAGTCCTTTACATCAAGGTCAATATTCTTGGAAGCAGTTTCAGCACGGAAAGACACTAGGTTTAGGAAGATTTTTGGTGTGCCGTCAGTGTCCTTTTCACCTCGTTCAAACTTTGAGCCACAGTAATAGTCAATAGTTTCTAAGGTATCAAACTGGGAGAACTCATAAGGTGAGCGTTTGCTTTGCTTAGAGCCTTGACCGATTTTTACTTTGTTTTGAAAATAGTCATCAAGTTCCTCTTGCAAACGAGCAAATATATTAAAATCTTTGTTAGTCATTTATTTAAATGGTTGGCTGATATGAGATAAGTCTAGCATAGAGTTTCTATTCTTGCAGAATTCTGCACAAATTGTTAGACTATGCTAGTATATTTCTATGGTAGTAGTTCTACCCAGTAAATATACATACAAGTAAAAACCTTTACAGTATGTCCCCAGCAAAGTGTTGGGGGTTTACTGCAAGGGTTTTTATATTGTCGGGCAACGGATGGTAGGAGTTCCTATAACGTTTTTTTCTTTTCTCTCTTTTCTTTTTCTTCTCTTTGTCCACTTTCTCTTCTATTTTCTTTAAAATCACACCATAACTTATCTGAAACTAAAGGACTACAACTACAACACCAAAATACTTTATCACTAAAAAGTGTAATCTTACACATCCTATGCTTAGATAAATAATTAGGATTAAAAGATAAGCAGTGCCACCAAGTTTTAAAGAAAGAATTTATCATAACAATTAGCCACGTTTAAATACCCAGGCTTCAAAAGGTTCAAAGACGTGGTCGGTGTGTTCAGTCTCCTGCCATATCCCAAAGTGTGCCATATTTTTAATCGTAGTCTTGCGAAAGGCGTCCTTTATTCTATAACCAGTATCGTGTTTAAAGGTTGTGCCAAAGTATCTTTTCCACCATTTGCCAACCTGTCTTTCACTGGTATATAAACAGACTGGAATTATAATGTTAGTTTCATTTACAAAATATTCGTTATTAAATCCAATTTCACCACAAATCTTACAGGTTAATTTCGCCTGTTTTAACGAGTCTAATCTTTTTTCTTCTTTTTTTAATTCTTCGTAGTTTTCCATTACTTTTTGGTGACATATAAAACAATGACCGTCTCCTATTTGCATATAATTTATATCCATCTTACGAAAAGTCCATTTCTTCAATACCCTTAGTTTTAGGGGCTTTGATGGCGAGCATTATATCTAGTGGGGACATCTGGCGAACCTTTAAGGAAGTTCTAAGAGCAGGAGCATAACCAAAAATTGCATACCTAATTGCGTCCATAATATGGTTATTCACTGGTTCAGGTAAATCCTTTACTATCTTGCCGTCTTCTACTTCAGGATAGTGATAGGTTTCAAACTCTGATAGAGTATTCTTTAAAGTATTAAACACCATAAATCTACCTTCACGGATTAGAGCGTAGATATAACCAATACCAGCACTGATAGCGTCTTTCCCTTTATCAAACGGCACAACATTCAAACCTGTTTTAGTCTGGCTCTCTAATATCTTTTCAGGGTTAGCGGAGTCAGCATACCACCTTCTTACTTTGTATTTATCAGTAAAGGCAATCATCTTATCTATGATTTCTTGGGTTGTCTTGCCAGTTTCATACCACTCATCTACAACATAAAATACACCATCCACATATTTCACAACTGTTAAAGCGGCAGGATTTGTAAAACCCCAGTCCACTCCACCAAGGATTAGGTCAGGGTTCTTTAATTCTAAAGGTTCAATGATGTTTCGTTTTGACAGTTCATAAACTAAACCAGACATCCTAGAGAACTCTCCTAAATATCTACGGCTATACTCTTCAGGTTTTAATCTAGCTCGTTCCTTTTCCGCAAACTCCGCAGGAAAGAATGGGTTATCAACGGAAGCCCACGTTACCACAGTTAAATCCTTATCAGTTCCTTTCACAAAAGGCTCATAGAAGTCTTGGTATAACCAACCCATATTGTAAGGTGTGGTGGTAAAGAGTATCTTACCCCTTGCCATTGAGGTTCTTGACCTTAAAACAGTCCACGCTAGTAAGGGGAATTGACCAGCTTCATCACCCCACGCCCACGTAGCTGTTATACCTTCCACTGTTAAGGGATTATCCATTGAGCGGATGTAGATGTTCTTGGCTTTCTTTACCGTTCCGTCCGCTAGTTTAATATCAGGTATCTCCATAATACCTTTCTGTTCTTTGTAGTATTTTCTAAGTTGTGGAAATTGAGCAAAGAACGTTGGTAGGGTTGCTTGTTGTAAAATCTTATAAGTAGGAGCACAGATTATTCCATCACCGTCTGTATTTAAAATCTGATTACCAGCCCATAAAGCACCCACGAATGTTTTACCTCCTCGGACTCCTGCGATAGCGGCACAGTATTGAGTCTTAAAGTCATACGCTTCAAACTGTTTGGCGTGCAGGGTTATTTCTTTATCATTTGTCTCCGCCATTTTTTATAATTATATTAAAAGGAGCATCTATTTCTACTTCTTGACGTAGGGTTGCTTGTCCGTATAACCTATCGTGAATATCCTTGTGATATTGGAAGACCCCTTCCTTGGCATTCTTGTAGGCTACCTTGATTAAAATCTTTCTAGCGTCCGTCAGTGTTATGCCATTCTCTTTAGCTATTTCACTTACAGCCTCATCAAAATCAGTTTCAAAGTTACGTGAACCTTTTGGTCTACCTTCTCTATTTATGTTTGGGTCGTCTTTTGTAAATGGCATAGTTACTTAATTGTTTTTACAATACTTTTAGCCCAGTGTATAGTCTCTCCATTAAGTTTAACTTCTTCTATACCTGTGTAGTCAACATATCTTTGAACGATTACATCTACATATTTAGGGTCAAGCTCTTGTGTATAACATATTCGTCCAGTCTTTTCGCAGGCTATAAGTGTACTGCCCCCCCCTCCGAATGTGTCTAATACTATATCCCCAGCACTACTTGAGTTTGTTATAGCTTCTACTACAAGAGAGACAGGTTTCATTGTAGGGTGAAGTTTTGAAGCAATTGGTTTATCGTGTCGCCAAATATCAGTGTGCTGTTTTTTTCTGATTACTTCTCCTTTCTCTACCTTACCTTGTATTTTAACTTTGAAGCCCTGAAAAGTGATAGTGGTATCTTTACCATCATACTCAGTCTTTACCTTGCTTAAATCCTCCCAGACATTTGCTATATCTCTTCGTTGTGTGAAGTAGTGGTTGACTATTCCATCTCTCCAGCCATAAAGTATGGGTTCGTAAGTATTCTGATAGTCAGCACGACTCATTGTAAAATTACTTTTTACCCAAATTATAAATGATTGCCAATGTCCGCCTGCCTTTTCAAATCCTTCTCGGAGGGAGTCTAACTCAGATGAAGACATACACACATAAATGCCCCCATCAGTATTTTCAACCACACATTTCATTGCCTTCAACAAAAACTCTTTGAAAGCCTCCTTGCTCATACTGTCATTGTCTATTTTTCTTTCTTTATCAGTCCCCCGTACATTCGTTCCACCAGCATAATCCACATTATAAGGGGGGTCACAGAAACACATCTGAGCTCTATTACCCCCACAAAGGGCTGAAACTGCCCCAGAATCGCACGAATCCGCACATTGTAGTCTATGTTGCCCTAACTCATACAAATCCCCTAATTTAGAGCGACTAGGCACATTTTCAGGCACCACATCGTCTTTCTCGTCAGGTTCTATCAATAAGTCTTTATCAAAGCCAGTTAAATCTAGGAGGTCTAGGTCTAAACCTTTTAAGTCATCTATGACTAGGTTCATATCCCAGTTGCTTTCGTTTAGTTTGTTGTCAGCTAATCTAAGGGCGGAAATTTCTTTGTCTGATAGATTTTCTACTTTTAAACAAGGCACTTCTTTTAAGTCTAAAGTCTTAGAGGCTTCAAAACGACAGTGTCCGATGACTATTTCGTTATTTTTATCTACGACAATAGGCTGGACAAAGCCAAATCGTTTAATAGAATTAGCCACCTGCTGTATTTGCTTCTTGCTGTGAACTTTTGCGTTCTTAGCATAAGCCCCTATTTTACCTATTTCAATATTTTCTATTTTCATTTTCTAGTTCTTCTTCTTTTAATCTCTGTAGTCTGTCTTTGTATACTTTACAGTTAAGAGATATAGGATATGGTCTGCGGTTTTTCTTGGCAACGTGTATTCTATGTTTTCGTATAGTTTCTTTGCCGTCTACGTTTTGTTTATATTTAAAGCTCTTTACTATTGTCATTTTACTATTAATTTAAGTGGTTTGCAAGTCTTTTTTCTCATTAACTTTATCTTTTGGTCATTCCTAAAACAGATTAGGCAGATATTACCATTCTTTCGTATTATCTTTTGCTTTTCTGTAGGACATTCGCAAATCCTACAAATTGATGTTACTACTTCTTTCATTGCATTCCACTAATTAACCCAGCTAATAAAAAGGCGACCAGTATCCATATTAACGCTTTGAACCATTTAAGGTAAGTCAGTATGAAGATAAGGAGCATTACTACGATGAGCATCTTTATTTAATTAACGCTTCTGTTTCTTAATAAATCTCTTACTCTCTTATCACATTCACTACAGCACCATTCTTTACTTCCATCAGACCAGGTTAGGGTAGTCATTCGGTGTCCCTTAAATATATTCCATAAACAATGCCACCAAAGTTTTATTATTTTCATATCATTTTCTCTGTTTCTTTAATCTCATTATTTATCTTATCTATCTCTTCTTGTTTGGCGAGGTTGTAACCGACATTTCTATAGTGTTGTGCCATTATTCCAATATCACCTTTTCTAACTAAAAACTCTATTTCTTCGTTTGTTCCATCTGAAAAGGCAGAATTTGTAGGTCTCATCTCCCCCTCCAGTTCCTTTCTCTTCCCTTGTAAATATTTTAGATGGCTATCGCGGAGAAAGGATTTGATTTGATTACTATGTGTTAGCGGATTATCAAAAGGGTATTCAATACCAAACCGTTCCTCAAACTC
>Ga0268283_1000329_pt1 | contig 36393 bp, 35 predicted proteins | sample saktaG_13_FD_190140 | JGI IMG/M metagenome (GOLD analysis project Ga0268283, IMG submission 190140) | Saline water microbial communities from Sakinaw Lake, British Columbia, Canada - sak_2013_06_06_36m | ecosystem: Environmental > Aquatic > Non-marine Saline and Alkaline > Saline ...
GCGTTCGGCGGCGGCGATATCCGGCACCTGGGCTTCCGCGGTTTTCAAAATAGTCTCGGCCTGGGCCACATCCAGGTCGGATACCATGCCGCCTGCCCGCCGGTTTCGGACCAGATCGAGCGATTTGTGATACACCGCTATGCTGGAAAGCAGCAGGGCTCTGTCGGCATCCAGGGTGCGCAGGGTGATAAAATTGGCCGCCACTTCGGCCTGTATGGAAACTTTGATGGATTCGACATCATCTGCGCTGGCCTGGACCTGAGCCGTGGCCGCTTCAACTGAACGCCTGACCCGCCCCCAGAGATCGATTTCGTAGCTGAAATCAAAAGGCACGGTAAGGGTATCATATGTCTGGTCGGGTTTGCCGCCGACCGGACGGTGTTTGGAATCCCGCTGATCCACCTGCAAGACGGAAACTCCCAGACGGGGAAAAAGCGCGGATTCTGCGACATTGGCAACGGCTCTGGCCTGAGCGAATCGGGAGACGGCCACCTTCAAATCCTGATTGGCGGCCATGGCGTCGGCTTCCAGTTGGTTGAGTTCCGCATCACCGAATATTTCCCACCAGTTGCCACGGGGTAAATGCGCCTGGGGTGCGGCGATTTTCCAGTCGTGCCCGGGACCGACATAGGCATCCGGAATGGTGGTGACCTCGGGGCGTTGATAATCGGGTCCGACCGCGCAGGCTGAAAACGAAAACAGTATCAATGCCAGGACCGGAATAAAACTCCGCGCCATGCTCCGGAAATACTCAAAATATCTAAATCGTGTCATGGTTTTTTCTCCGCCGTGGCTGTTTCGGAGACGGCAACCGTCATGCCGTTTACCAGCGAATCGGAGGGATTGACGATGACGCGATCCTGCGGGCTGACGCCGGTGATGATCTCGATGGTCTGTCCAAAATCACGTCCGATGGAAACGCTTCGCAAGCTGACTTTGCCGTCGCTATCCACAACGCCGACCTGCGGACCTTCGGGCCGGAACAGCACCGTGTTTGCCGTAAGCGTCAGGGAAGCCTTCATTTTTACATCCGTGAAGCGCACCTTGGCATAGCTGCCGGCAAGTATTTCACCTTTCGGGTTGTCCGTTTCCAACTCCACCGGCAGTGTTCGGGAATCCGCCGTGATGGCCCCCGCGGTACGGATCACTTTTGCCGCAAATTTACGGCCGGGCAGTCCCGGCAGCGTCATCTCCGCGGACTGGCCGATGGCGATGCTACGGGCCATTTCCTGCGGAACCTGCACAAGGACGCGAAGCTTTTTGGTTTGCGTCAGATGAAAAAGTTCCCGGCTGCCGGCGGCGACGATCAGATCTCCGGCATCGATATTGCGGACCGTGATGATGCCGGAAAACGGGGCAATCACCCTGGAAAACGCCTGGATTTTCTCCAGCCGGCGCACCTCGGATCGGGCCGAATTGGCAATCGCGGTCTTCAGTTTGAGGTCGGCCTGTTTTTCAGCGGCGTCCTGTTCGCTGACACTGGCGGTTGTTAACAGTTCCGCCCAGCGGGCTGCCGTGATTTTGGAGATTCCCAGAGAGGCTTCTGCCTGATCGAGCTGGCCGCGGGCCCGTTCCAGTTCCTGAAGCTGCTCCGGGGTATCGATCGTGGCAAGCAACTGACCGGCCTCCACGGAGTCGCCGATGTCCACATACCGCTGCTTGAGATAACCGCTGATGCGGGCATAAATCGGCGCCTCCACCCAGGGTTTGATTTCCGCGGGAAGCTCCGACTGGATCATGCTCTGGCCGGGTTTTGGCGAGATCACCGTGACAGTTGGAAGGGAAAGTTCACGGGTTTCGGCGTTCAACTCGGTTTGCTGGCGCCATCTGGGAATCAGTCCCGCGACCACGCCTGTGACGATCAACACGACTGCAATGAGAGATGTCACCAGAAATTTTACGGGAGATCGCTGAAATCTGGCCGAAAATTTCGGCTTTTCCGAGTAATTGTCTGATGGTTCAATTTGTTTTGGATTCATAGCCATACCTTATTAATCTGTGTTTTCGATCAAGAGGTGATCTTTGGGTTGCAACCTTTTGGGCGCTTTCCTGTGGAGCAGGCTGAAAACAGCAGGCACAAAAAAAAGCGTTGCAAAGGTGGCCAGGATCAAGCCTCCGATAACCGCGCGGCCAAGCGGAGCATTCTGCTCGCCGCCTTCGCCAAGAGCCAGCGCCATGGGCAGCATGCCGATGATCATGGCCAGCGCCGTCATGAGTACCGGGCGCAGACGGCCCACGCCCGCTTCCCATGCCGATGTCAACGGATCATTTCCCTGCGCCAGATGGGTCCTGGCAAACGATATTACCAGTACGGAGTTGGCTGTTGCCACCCCCAGGCTCATGATGGCGCCCATCAGGGCTGGAACACTCAATGTGGTCAGCGTCAGATAAAGGCCCCATATGACCCCGGCCAGAGCCCCGGGCAATGCCGTGATGATGATGAAGGGATCCAGCCAGCTCTGAAAATTGACGACTAAAAGCAGATAAATGAACACCATCGCCAGTCCCAGTCCGATGCCAAGACCCGTGAAGCTGGAGCGCATGGTCTCCGCCTGACCCCGCAGGGCGATAAAGGAACCCTTGGGTAATTCCTTTTCCGCTGCGGCAATCAGGGGCTGGATGTCTTTGAGCACCCCGCCCAGATCGCGGCCGCTGACGCCGGCAAAGACATCGATCACCGGCATCACGTCGTAGTGGGAATAGATGGGGGAGCCGATTTTTCGCTCCACGGAGGCCACATTGGCCAGAATCTGGGGGCTGCTCTTGCCGGGCTTACCGGCGTTCAGCGGCATGGCGTTCAGTGCGGAGAGAGAATCCATGTCCCGTTCCGGAACCCGTGTATTGATCAGGTATTGAATGCCGTTTTTCGGGTTCAGCCAGTAATTGGCCTGGGTCTGGCTGCTGCCGGAAAGATTCAGCAATACCGAGCCGGCCACCTCACGCTCGGTCAGTCCGATCTGGGATGCCTTGATGCGGTCGATGGCAAAATGCAATTCGGGTTGGTTGGCTGGCTGCTGAACCCGCACATCCACGGCGCCAGGGATCTTGCGGATGCCATCGGCAAGTTTCAGGGCGATCTCCCGCGATTTTTCACGAGGCCGGCCCATAATTTGAATATCGAGCGGTGCCGGTAGCCCGAAATTGATGGTTTGATTGACGATATCTGCGGGCAGAAAATAAAACGTCGATCCGGCAAATTCTCGTCCCAGGCGGGTACGCAACTGGCGAACATAATCGTCGGTGGGCCGGTGATCCCGGTTGAGTGAAACCAGAATGTCCGCATCGCCGGTTCCCGTTACGCCGTTATCAAGATAGGTCAGCGGAATGCCGCCACTGGGGATGCCGATGTTATCCAGAACCCCGGCAAGCTCCCGGGCGGGGATCACCTCCCGGATCACGGCTTCGATGCGGTCCACGAGCCGGGTGGTTTCTTCAATGCGGGTTCCGCCGGGTGCCCGGACATGCAATCGAAACTGGCCTGCGTCCACCGTTGGAAAAAAGTTCTGCCCCAATTGCGGGATCAGCGCTCCTGTGCCGGCGCAAAAAACCAGAAAGAGTATCGCAAAGAGGATGCGATGGGAGAGCACTGCGCCCAGCAGTCTCCGATATCCTTCCCGGAACCTGTCGAAGCCGTGCTCAAACACTCTCTGCAGCCGTGCAAACGGGTGAAGCCAGGAAGGCGGTTTCCCGGTATTGACCGGATGGCCCCCTTCGATGTTGCGGTAGAACCACATGACCAGGGTCGGGACGAGGGTCCGGGAAAGCGCATAGCTTGCCAGCATGGCAAAAACGACGGCTTCGGCCAGAGGCACGAAAAGATGGCGCGCCACGCCGGTCAGAAAGAACATGGGCACAAAAACAATGCAGATGCAAATCGTCGAGACAAATGCCGGCATGGCGATTTCCTGTGCCCCGTCCAGAATCGCCTGGATGTTGGGTTTCCCCATCGCCATCTGAACGTGAATATTTTCGATCGTCACCGTAGCGTCGTCCACGAGAATGCCGACGGCCAGCGCCAGCCCTCCGAGCGTCATGAGGTTGATGGTTTCGCCCAGCGCGCTGAGCAGGGCAAGGGAGGCGAGCACCGAAAGGGGAATGGAGAGGGCAATGATAAAGGTGCTTCGCCAGGAGCCCAGAAAAAGCAGAATCATCATTGCCGTGAGCGCTGCAGCGATCACGCCTTCCTTGACCACGTCATTTACGGCAGCGCGGACAAAAAGCGACTGGTCGGCGAATTCTTTTGCTTCCAGCTCCGGGGGAAGGCCGCTTAAAATTCGCGGCATGGCCTTTTTCACGCCGTCCACAACACTGAGGGTCGAGGCCGCGCCGCTTTTAAGGATGGTGAGCAGCACGCCGCGCACGCCGTTCAACCGGACGACGTTTTGCTGCGGCTGGTAGCCGTCGTGTACTTGCGCCACATCACCGATCCGGATCACGGCATTGCCCACGGTTTTGACGGGCAGATCGTTCAATGCCGCAAGCAATTCCGGGTTGGTGTTCAGCGCGATACTGTATTCGGTTTCCCCGATTTTGGCCGTGCCGCTGGGAAGCATGAAATTCTGAGCATTGATGGCATTGACAACATCCTGCGGGGACAGGTTCTTGGATTCAAGGGCCGGCAGATCGATATCGACGGCGACAACCCGCGCCTTGCCGCCTGCCGGATAGGGCACGGATGCGCCCCTAACGGTCGCAAGCCCCACCTTGACGCGGTTCATGGCCATGTCCTGCAGCTCCTGCTCGGAAAATTTGGGGCTGGCTAGGCTGTATTGCAGAATCGGGACACTCGATGCGTTGTAGCGGATGATGAACGGCGGGTTGATCCCCGGGGGCAGAAGACGCAGCACCGTCTGCCCGGTGGCCGTGATCTGTGCTACGCCATCGGTCACGGAAGCACCTGGCTGGAGAAACACCTTGATCACGCCCGCGCCATTGTAAGCGGTGGACTCGATGTGCTCGATATCGTTCACCAGGGTGCTGATCATGCGCTCGTGGTTATAGACGATGCGCTCCTCCACCTCCTTAGCGTTCAAACCGTTATACACCCAGACCACGCTGATGACCGGGATGTTGATCTCCGGGAAAATATCTGTTGGGGTGCGCAGCAGCACAAATGGTGTCAGTAACAGCAGTACCATCGCCGCCACCACAAAGGTGTAGGGCCGGCGTAAAGCGAGTCGGACAATCCACATGGTTCACTTCCTTCTGAAAAACAGTTTCCCTAAAATCCATCACCCAGAAATCAGTTTACTGCACAGCTTCCAGGGGTGCGCTCGATTATTTTTAGCAGGATTCGTGCCAGTTCGGTCATGTTTTTTGTAACATGCTGTAAAGATGATTTTATCTAGGGGGAAAAGCGGCCGAATCCCGAAAGCGCTTACAACTCCTGGGCGGCAATAAATGTCGAATGGATTTTGAGCAGAATTGCGAAATACTGGCGGATTCAGGATGTTGGTGCATCCGGGGAATTATTATCCAGTCATCCGGCGATTCGACATAAGTGTCGAATGCCCATGCCATCCCTACAAAATCAAAAAGTCTAACCGGGGAAAATAATCTTGACAGTGGCCTTAATAATAGTTACTTGATTGACTAACTGAACAACGGAGATTGTCGATGAAAAACACCCTATCCCTGTTGAAGGCCCTTTCGGATCAAAACCGCCTGCGGGTGGTGGCTTCCCTTCTTTCCACCCACGAACTCTGCGCCTGTCAGATCAAGGAACTGCTGAAAATCACCGGCGCTACCGTATCCCGCCATATGGCCTTGCTAATACAGGCCGGACTGGTTGACAGTCGAAAAGACGGCAGATGGGTGTATTACAGGCTTCGGAAAGATCGGCCGAATGTCAAAGCGTTGATTCCGTGGCTGAAACAGGAAATCGGGAACGCCGCTGTCGTCAAGGCGGACCGGCTGATGCTGGATGAGATCGGTTCCTGCGAACTTATTGAAATGTGCAGAAAACAGCGCAAACGCGATTCAGGCAGCCGCTAATGAACCATAAACTCATTTCTAAAAGCCCTTGAATCCATCCACTGTGACGGAAAAATGAAACAAGCCTTTCCACCGCAATCCATTTGGCGAAAGATCCTGCTGCTGATCACCGGTGGGCTTGTCGTATTTCCTGCGGCCTGCAGCCGAGATGCTGACTACAAACAGGTCGACTTCTCCCAAAAAACAGAGGCGTTGCTGACGGAAGGGGTCAATTCCGGTCGGCAAACCCTTCGGGTTGCCGTGGCCGCGATGGTATCGCCGAAAGAGACGTTCATCTATTACCGGGAGCTTGTCGATTACATCGGCGCCAAACTGGATCGTGACGTGGTGCTGGTGCAGCGAAAGACCTATGGGGAGGTGAATGATCTGTTGACTCGGGAACATATCGACCTTGCTTTCATCTGTACCGGTCCGTTTGTGACCGGGAACGAAAAATTCGGATTTGAGGCGATCGCCACTCCCGTCATCCGCGGCCAACCCGTGTATCAATCCTATCTGATTGTTCACCGGGACAGTCCATTTCACGCGCTGGAAGACCTCAAGGGCAGGGATTTTGCGTTTACCGATCCGGATTCCAACACCGGCGCGATGGTTCCGCGTTACTGGCTTAAGCAGATGGATGTCAAGCCGGAAAGTTTCTTTCGAACGGTCATCTATACCTACAGCCACGATAACGCCATCATGGCGGTTGCCAAGAAGCTGGTGGATGCGGCAGCGGTGGATGGGCATTTGTGGGAGTATTACCAACTGCGAAATGACTTTTATTCGGGTAAAACACATGTAATCAAAAAATCCGAGCTTTTCGGCAGTCCGCCCCTTGTGGTCTCGAAAGCAATGGATCCCGGGTTGAAGTCGGCCCTTGTTCATATAGTGTTGACCATGCATGAAGATCCCGAAGGGCTTCGGATTCTTTCGGGATTGATGATTGACCGGTTTGAAACACCCAAAGCCGAGTGGTACGCTCCCGTAAAAACGATGATGGACCGGTTGTCTCAGGTCGACGCAAAAGGTGGCGATGGTGCCAACAAGCCTTAAACACATGCTTCTTCTGGTCGTGGCCCTGCTCGTGGTCGTGCCGGGCATCATCATTTCCCAATTGGTGGTTCATCACTACAGCGTCGGTTTGATGGAAGTGGCTGCGGCGAGGGCGGAACATATCGCGCACAATCTTTCCCTGGAAGCTGCCGACAAGATCCTTATCAATGAATTTGTGGCCTTGCAGAAAATCCTCGACGATCAGATCGCCAGTGACCCTTCAGTCGCCTACCTCTTTGTCGTCCGGGACGGCGTGATCCTGACGCATACCTTTTCCGATGGGGTCCCCCTTCAACTGATCCAGGCTAACGCCACCGATACCGGCGGAACCAATCATATCGAAAAAATAATCTCCCAGAAAGGGGAGCGGTATATCGACATTGCTTATCCCATTTTCGACGGCAGGGCAGGCATTCTGAGAATGGGTTTTTCCGAAACGCCCTACCGCCGCCAGGTTAGTCAGCTCTGGTTGCGGATGAGCGCCATTACGTTGTGCATACTGGTTTTATCTCTGGGGATGAGTCAGTGGGCGATCGGTCGATTGATCCGTCCCTTGGGCGAGTTGACCCGATATGCGGAACAGATCGATGTCGGCAATCCGGAGAGTCGCATTCTGGTCAGGGGCGGACAGGAGGTTACCCTGCTGACGGCCGCGTTTAACTCGATGCTGGTTCGTCTTCAGGACTATACCACACGACTGAAAGACAATACGCGGCAGCTCGAACTGAAAAACCAGGAACTGGAACGAACCCACAACCAGCTTGCCACCTCTTTTTCCATTTCTCAGAAAATTTCGGCGCTTTCCGGCTTGGATCAGATCGGACCGTTCCTGATCCAAGCCCTGAAGGACGTGGTTCTCTGCAGCAACGTGAATCTATTGGTATTCAACGGTATGGCGCGAACAGTCCATCTGACCACGGCGCAACAGACGAAGGAACTCGATCAACCATTTTACGATCGACTATATGATGTGTTTGACCGGTACAAACAACCGACTTTCTTCAAAGGACCGGAGATTGAACAATGGCAATTGCCGAGCCTGATTGAAGTTGTTGATCAGATTGCGCTGTTTCCCATCCGGCAGCATGATATGATGATCGGGGCCATACTTGTTGTATGCGGCGGGGGATGCTCTTGCGTCAGGCGGGAGCTGAATGTCGTGGCCATGATACTGCATCAGACAGCCGGAGCCATCCATCGCGCCAATATTCATGAAGGAGAGTTGCGGGAACTGCGACAACGCCTGGACATGGATTCCGGCCTTGGGGAAATTGTCGGAAAAGACCCCAAAATGCAGGTACTTTTCAAGCTGATCGAAGATGTCGCGCCTACTGATGCCACGGTCCTGATTCAGGGGGAGAGTGGAACCGGGAAAGAACTGGTGGCCCGGGCGATTCACGAGCGCAGCCATCGGGCGCAAAAGCCCTTTGTGGTCATTAATTGTAGCGCATATCCCAGTACGCTGCTGGAAAGTGAACTATTCGGTCATGAAAAAGGGGCCTTTACCGGCGCCATCCGGCGAAAGATAGGACGGTTTGAACAGGCCGATGGCGGAACCGTCTTTCTGGATGAGATCAGTGAAATCGATCCGACGGCTCAGACCAAGCTCCTGCGAGTTCTGCAGCAGCAAACCATCGACCGGCTGGGCGGTGATCAGCCCATCAAGGTTGATGTGCGGATACTTGCGGCCACCAATAGGAACCTGGTCCTGGAAGTACGGCAGGGAAGATTCCGGGAAGATTTATTCTATCGGTTGAACGTAATTCCCATTCATATTCCACCGTTGCGGGATCGGCCCAAGGACATCCATCTGCTGGCCCGCTATTTTCTGGATCGATTCTCCAGGGAGAAAAAAATCCTTGGTTTTAGAAGCGATGTTCTGCGAAGGCTCATCGACAGACCCTGGCCGGGCAATGTCCGCGAACTGGAAAACAGTATCGAACATGCGGTGGTGCTGGCAAAAGGGGATCAGATCGAACTGAGTGATCTGCCGACATCCCTTCTGGAAGCCCGACCATTTGAAAGCAATCCTTCCCCGACCATTGTCGAAACTGAAGAACGGGCTATCCGAAAAGCCTTGGAAGACAATGACTGGAACAAGGCGGAAGCCGCAAGAAAACTTGGCATCAGCCGCAGCACCCTTTATGAAAAACTGAAGAAATTGCGGATTGCACCGCTGCCATCGAATTAGCCGTCATTCCGGCGTCCGCCGGAATGACGGCTCTGGGGGATTTTCCCTTGCACCTCGACCCCATTTTCATGATAACGGTCATGAATAGATGTCCGTTCTGAATACATGCGTCCGAATTCCGGACCTTATAACCATCTGATTAATTATCAGAATTTATTTCCATCATGGTTACTGTCCAGTTTCCGTACATACAGCTCTCGATTTTATCAGGAGCGGCCATATTTGATTATGAATTATATTCATTATTTTAAAAGTCTTATAATATACAATGTAGTAAGATTATAACTGTATTTTCAGATAGATGAAAATGTTCCATGTCCTGCAGCACTGGCCTTCGCCTGCCTGCAAAAACACATTTCTTCATTCATGGCCCTACTCTTGCATTTTCAATACCCAACATCGGCATCCGTAGTGGTTCAATTGACTGGCCTTTGAAGATAACGGTCAACAATAGTTCTTTCGTGCTTTTCGTTGTTTTCGTGGTTCAACCCGTCTTTTCGTGTGAGAAAATGGCAGCAGACAGAATAATTGCAAAAAAGATTGCGATTCTTGGGAAAGACTCCGCAGAAGCGTCGGTTTTGTGCCATCTGATCGAAAAGGCAGCGTACCGAACGGAGATCTATTCCAGCTTGCCTTCCCTGGAAGAGGGACTCGCATTAGCCCCATGCATGGCTGTCATTCTGGATGTGGACAGTGTGCCCCTTGACAACCATATGATTCGAAACCTGAACGCATCCCATCCATCAGTTTCTTTGCTAATGGTCTCGCGTGAACGGTTTCATCCCGAGCTGCAGGAATCCATCAGTCATATTCTGTATGCCTGTTTGAAAAAACCGGCGGATTCCGATGAAATCACCTATTTGCTGAAAAGCATTTGGAATGTCGCGCAATGAATACACCTTCAGAAACAAAAACCGGTCCTCAACATGAACCGGTTTATCCGTCTCAATCTAACATAAAATGCATGTAAGAATTACGAGTCACTTTTTTAAAATCTGACAAAGAAAGGAATCTGTTATGGCAAGAATCTTACCCGGTGAGGATCTGTTGATCCGCATGCAACGCGATTTAAAGCGGTCGCTTGCAGCAGACAGATCTTCCATCAAATGGTCCATGATCATTGACCTGGCAAAGTGTGCGGGATGCCATGCCTGCACCATCGGCTGTGTTGCGGAAAACAAACTGCCGCCCGGCGTCGTCTATCGTCCGGTGATCGAAGAGGAAGTCGGTATCTACCCCAATGTCCGGCGAAGGTTTCTGCCGCGGCCCTGCATGCATTGCCAGAATCCTCCCTGCACCAAAGTCTGCCCGGTTCATGCTACTTATCAGAATGAGCAGGGCGTGGTGGTAATCGACTACAACCGGTGCATTGGATGCCGTTACTGTCTGGTGGCTTGTCCGTATTCGGCCCGCACATCGGATTTCGGCGAATGGTACACCAATGACACACCGAATCCCGAAGGGAAAATGGTCGGACGCGCCAAGGCTTCTGAAAGCTATGAGGCGATTCCGGCAACGGAATACGGCAAACAATGGCTAAAACGCGGACATGATTCACCTGTCGGCAATGCACGGAAATGTCATTTCTGTCTGCATCGTGTGGCGGTCGGCATGTTACCCGCCTGCGTGACCACCTGCACCGGCAGGGCCACCTTTTTCGGCAACCGAAACGATACGCAGTCGCTGATTTCCGAGCTGTTGGGCTCTGCCCGCGTCCACCGGCTGAAGGAAGAGCTGGGTACCAAACCGTCCGTCTATTATTTGCAATAAGGGAGGGCAGATCATGAAATCGAAATATTTCAATATTCTGGCGATTATTTCCATGTTGGGACTGATCATCGGGTGCTTCGGCATGGCGGATCGGCTCATTAACGGCCATTTGCATGCCGGTTATGGGTCCTATGTGCCATGGGGGCTCTGGGTCGTGTTTTATCTCTTTTTTGTCGGGTTGACCGCAGGCGCATTTCTGATCACCATCATGACCTACGTTTTCGGCGTCACGCGACTGAAAGGCGTTGGAACGCTTTCCGCGTTCACGGTTCTGGTCGCCCTGATGTGCGAGCTGATTTTCGTCTCCCTGGATCTGGGGCATTTTGAGCGGATTTACCAATTTATTACCACACCCAGTTTCTCTTCCTTGATGACATGGTTTGTTATTTTCACCAATCTCATGCTCGTCATCTATCTTCTGGAGTGCTTTTTTCTGATCCGCGAGAAACTGGTGCAGTGGTCAACCGAAAACCGCGGCGGCAAAGCCTTTTACCGGCTCCTTGCCCTGGGAAAAACCGAATATACAGCCCAAGACCGGGAGCGTGACTATCGCATTGTGCGCCTTCTCTCCATCATCAGCCTGCCGTCCGGCTTGCTGTTTTACGGCACCAACGGCGCTTTTTTCGCCATTCTACAGAACCGTCCGATCTGGAACAGCGCTATGACGCCTTTACTGTTCATTCTGGCTGCCATGCTTTCAGGCGGCGCGCTGATCACCTTTCTGATTTCAGTCTTTCATTCCGATGACGAAATCGCCCGCATTCTGGCGCGCGCGGTTTTCTTCATTCTGGTTGTTTTTCTGCTTCTGGAATTCATTCAGTTCTTTGTGGGATATAAAACCGGTTTGACGTCCATCATGACCAGCCTGGATCTGATCGTCAAAGGCCCCTATGCGTGGACTTTCTGGGTTGTTCATCTGCTGGTCGGCAGCCTGATTCCGCTGATTCTGTTCACAACCGGAATCAACAGCCCCAAAGCCATTACCTGGGCCTGTCTGCTGATCGTGGTGACCTTTGTCTCGGTGCGATTCAATTTTCTGATCCCGGATCTGGCCGTTTACAAGCTGGAAGGCCTTGAGCAGACATTTTTCCATCCGCGGCTGCGAACCCATTACACCCCGAGTGTTAATGAGTGGCTGGTCAGTGTCTGGATCGTTTCCCTGGGAATACTGGTTTTTATTTCCGGCATTCGCTGGCTGCCCATTTTATCACCGGAAAAAGGAGGACCGAATCATGTTTGATGATACACCAGGGGATACCCTGAAAACGGTTTGTGAAAAAAAAGTCTCACGAAGGGAGTTCATCAAGTGTTCGGCCTTTCTGGGCGGTTCGCTGGCGGCGGCTTCCTATCTGATTCCCCTGATGGACGGCGGCCAGATGGGAATGGCGTTTGCGGATGACCTCATGGGGGATGCGTATACCCATTATCTGCCGGAAAATCAGATTTTTTCCGCCTGCCAGCAGTGCAACACCAACTGCGGCATCAAGGTGAAAATCAAGGACGGCGTGGTTAAAAAAATTGACGGAAGCCCCTATAGTCCCTGGTGCATGACGCCCCAGATTCCCTATACCACTCCCATCACGGAAGCCGCTACAATCGAGGGGTCGCTTTGTCCCAAGGGCCAGGCCGGCATTCAGGCGCTTTATGACCCGTACCGGCTGGTAAAGGTGTTAAAGCGCGCCGGAAAACGCGGGGAAAACAAATGGCAGATCGTTTCCTTCGAGCAGGCCATCTCTGAAATCACGGCAGGCGGCAATCTCTTCGGAGAAGGTCCGGTCGAAGGATTCAAGGATATCTGCACGCTGAAAGACCCGGGCATTGCCAAGGCCCTGAGTGATGATGCCGCAGCGGTAGCAGCCAAAAAGATGACCCTGGAGGAGTTTAAAACAAAAAATGCGGCGAATCTGGCCTATCTGATCGATCCGGACCATCCGGATATGGGGCCGAAGAACAATCAGCTCTGTTTCATGTGGGGCCGCCTGAAAGACGGCCGGGGCGATATCCTGAAGGATTTTTTCGGAAAAGCCCTGGGAACGACCAACACCCACGGCCATACCACCGTCTGTCAGGGGTCCCTGTATTTCACCGGAAAAGCCATGAGCGATCAGTTCATCGAAGGCAAATGGGATGGCGGCGACAAATTTTACTGGCAGGGGGACACCGGCAATGCGGAATTTGTGATTTTTGTGGGCTCAAACCCCTATGAAGCCAATTATGGCCCGCCGCTTCGCATTCAGAAAATCACGGAAGGCTTGGTGGACGGGCGCATGAAAATCGTCGTTGTGGATCCAAGATGTTCCAAAACCGCATCGCGTGCCTGGAAATGGCTTCCGGTGGATCCCATCAACGGTGTCACCGGCGTGGCCATGGGCATGATCCAATGGATCATTGAAAACAAACGCTTTGACGCCCGGTATCTTCAAAACGCCAATAAGGCTGCTGCCAAAGCGGACGGAGAGCCGACCTGGAGCCAGGCCGCCTGGCTGGTCAAAATCGGAGAGAACGGCAAACCCGGCAAATACCTGAGGGGTTCGGATATCGGCACGGCGATTGAAAAAAGGCCAAAAGCAAAGGCCGAGGACGGCGAATGGGAGTTTGATGCGTTTGTGACGCTGGCAAACGGTCAGCCCGTCCTGTTTGATCCAAACAGCGAAACCGTTCCGGCCGAAGGCGATCTGCTGGTTGAGACCGATATCAACGGTATCCGTGTTAAAAGCGTGTTGCAGATCATTAAAGAAGCGGCCAATGTCAGACCCATGGCCGAATGGGCGGTGCTTGCCGGCATTAACCCCAACGACATCGTAGAGATTGCCAAAGAATTCACAAGTCACGGCAAAAAGGCGGTGGCGGACATTCATCGCGGCGTATCCCAGCAGACCTCCGGCTTTTACAATGTGCTGGCCTGGTACACGGTGAACGCACTGATCGGAAACACGGGCTGGCAGGGCGGACTCAGCAAGTCCACGATCTATGACCGCATGGGGAGCCGACCGGGAAAGCCCTTTGATCTGGGCAAAATGTGGAAAAAAGTAATCAAGGCCTGGGGGATCAGCAGCATCCGCCATGGCGTGGCCTATGACAAGACCACCCTGTTTGACGGGTACCCGTCCAAGCGCACCTGGTATCCGTTCTGCAGCGACATCTATCAGGAAATCATTCCCAGCATCGGGGATCAGTACCCGTATCCGATGAAGGCTCTGTTTTTGTACATGGGTGCTCCGGTCTACTCGCTTCCGGCCGGGCATAAATTGATTGAAATCCTCTCTGATACGAAAAAACTGCCCTTGTTTATCGTCTCGGATATTGTTATCGGTGAAACCAGCATGTACGCCGATTATATCTTCCCGGATACAACGTATCTGGAACGGTGGGAATTTGCGGGCTCCCATCCATCCGTTGCTCCCAAGGTCTTTCCGATCCGCCAGCCGGTCGTGGCGCCCCTGACGGAAACTGTCCGCGTGTATGGGGAGGATGTCCCCCTGAATGTGGAGGCCTTTGTTCTGGGGGTTGCCGAGAAACTGAACCTGCCCGGCTTTGGAAAAGATGTATTCGGACCAGGGCAGCATATGACCCGCGAGGAAGATCTATATCTGCGCATGGTGGCCAACGTGGCTTTCGGCGACAAGGAAGATGGGTCGGACAAGGTCAAGGCGGCCAACGAGGAGGAGCTTCAGATTTTTGAAAAATCCCGCAGACACCTGCCCAAAACCGTTTATGATCTGGACCGGTGGAAAAAAGTCATCGGGCCGGAACTCTGGCCGCATGTTGTTACGGTCCTTGTTCGCGGCGGCCGGTTTCAGGGATATGCGGACGCTTATAAAAATGAGCAACTGGTCAACCAGTATAACAAGATGATTGGCATTTACCTGGAAAAATTCATTACCTACAAGCATTCCATGACCGGTAAACCCTACCTGCAGCATGCCGATTATATTGCCTGCGCAACCGACTGCACGGGAAAGCTCATCGATGACAAAAGCCAGGGCTATGACATGAGTCTGATCACCTATAAAACCATCACGCAGACCAAAAGCCGGACATCCGGGGATTACTGGCTCTCGGCGGTCTATCCGGAAAATTTTGTGGAGATTTCCAGTCATGACGCCAGAAGGTTGGGGCTGCTCTCCGGCGACCAAGTGAAAGTGGTATCCGCATCCAATCCGGATGGAGTCTGGGAGTTGGGATTTGGCAATCAGATTCCCATGATCGGCAAGGTCAAGGTCCTCGAAGGGATTCGTCCGGGGGTCGCGGCGTTTTCTCTGGGACATGGCCACTGGGGATATGGGGCCAGAGCGGTTGTCATTGACGGCGTCACGATTCCGGGAGATGCCCGAAGAGGCGCCGGCTTTCACGCAAACGCCGCCATGCGGGTGGATCCGGTGCTGAAAAACACCACCCTTTGTGACACGGTCGGTGGGAGTGCGGTGTTTTACAACAGCCAGGTCAAGCTGGTAAAAGTGTAGGCAATATCATGGAATCTTTTGAAACCCTGCTCAGCGCATCGGCCGAGGCTCATGGCCATCTCTGCCCCGGACAGGTGGTCGGCGTTCGAATGGCCATGCTCGGATGCCGGCTGATCGGTCTTGAGGACCCAAATCGAAGGGATCAGATCAAAAAGCTGATTGTCTATGTAGAGATGGACCGGTGCGCGGCGGATGCCATCGCCCACGTCGCCGGTGTAAAGCTGGGGCGCCGCAGTCTGAAATACATGGATTACGGCATCATGGCAGCCACTTTCCTGAATCTGGAAACATCCCGGGCCTTCCGTGTGCTTTCTACCGAAGAGGCCCGGGACTTGACCTGTGTTTACGCGCCTGAAATCGCCGGCAATGGCCACAGTCAACTCGAAGCCTATAAGCGGATGCCGGATAGTGTCTTGTTCAGGGTTCAAAAGGTTCGGGTGAATATCGCTGAATGGGACCTTCCCGGTCCCACTCGGCGCAAAATCACCTGCAGTATCTGCGGGCAGGTGATCCGGGACGGAAAAGAAATCATGCTGGACAGCGGCCCGATATGTCGGCCCTGTTCGAACCGATGCTATTTTTCTCACCCCCAGGAAGTCACCTGGCCTGGCATGGACGGGTCACCCGTAGCTGCTTGCCATCACTGACAACAGAAGAAATGGGGTTATGGATTTTCTGGCAAACATGGCTCAACAGCCTTGCTTCCTATCAAACTGCAAAATGAGAGATTGCCATGTTAAAGACAATAAAAGTTGAAGATGCCGTCGGAACTCAACTGTCCCATGATATCACCGAAATCCGGCCTGGAGAGTTCAAGGGGCCTGCGTTTCGAAAAGGGCACGAGGTGTGTCACGAAGACATCTGTCACCTTCAGAAACTCGGGAAAAATCACCTCTACCTCATCGATCTGGACGATGATGAAATTCATGAAAATCAGGCGGCATCCATTCTTGCTGCCGGCCTGGCCGGCTCCGGAGTTGTCTGGGAAGACAATCCCAGGGAAGGCAAAATCGGCCTTCATGCCGCCATGGATGGCCTCTTGAGTGTCAACGCCGCTTCTCTGGCAGCCTTTAACATGATTGATGAGGTGATGTGCGCCACGCTGCACAGCCACACGCTGGTCAAAAAAGGGGAACTGGTGGCTGCCACCCGCGCCATTCCGCTGATCATGAAGCGGGCGCCGGTGGAGCGGGCTGTTGCCATAGCCGCTCAAAATGGCGGTACGATCCGTGTAGCGACCCTGCGAAAGGTCAGGGCAGGACTCGTCGTTACCGGCAGCGAGGTCTTTCATGGGCTGATTCAGGATAAATTCGCACCGGTTCTCAGCGCCAAGGTTACCGATTTGGGGTCTGAAGTCGCCGGGGTCATTTTTGCACCCGACGATGAGGCGATGATTGCCGCAGCCATCCGCAAGCATATCGACAGCGGCTGCGACCTGTTGCTGCTGAGCGGCGGTATGAGCGTGGACCCGGATGACGTAACCCGGAAAGCCGTTCGTCTGGCCGGTGCCCGGGAAGTTCATTACGGCGCGGCGGCCCTTCCGGGGGCCATGTTCATGACGGCCTATATCGACGGCATTCCGCTTTTGGGGGTGCCCGGCTGCGGACTGCATCATCGGATCACCGTTCTGGACCTGGTACTGCCCAGAATTCTGGCAGGAGAGAAAATTGGAAAAAAGGAACTGGCATTTTTAGGTCATGGCGGCCTTTGCAAAGACTGCCCCGAATGCAGCTATCCCCATTGCCCTTTTGGAAAAGGCATATAGAAAGTATTTTTCGAACATGGAATGTGTCGACAAACAATCTCCACCTCCTTCGCAAGGGAGGGCAAGCTTGATTCGATTGAGGAATTGCTGGGGTTACCCGAAATCTGGTATTGCCAGACACTGGGGCAAACTGATAAAACTGCAGTCAGATTAAAAGGTACCGGTGTGAATCAACGGTCTGGTTTAGAACATTCTTGACTTGTTGCACTCTGGGCAGACATTACCGGCTTCAGAAGATTAGAGTGCGGAGATATGAAAATGGACAAGATAAAGTTTGACGATATCCGCGGCGCGGTTCGTGAAAACTATGGGAAAGTGGCTGGATTGGTTATTGCCGGTTGCTGCTGTTCGGGCTCATCCTGCTGTGGAACGCCCAAGGATGTAACCGCGGAGGATATTTCAATTGCGCTGGGGTATTCCAATGAGGATGTGACGGCTGTTCCGGAAGGCGCCAACATGGGGCTTGGGTGTGGCAATCCCACGGCCATCGCCGGCTTGAAATCCGGCGAAACCGTGCTGGATCTGGGCAGCGGCGGCGGATTCGACTGCTTTCTGGCGGCACGGGTTGTCGGAGACACTGGGCAGGTGATTGGTGTGGACATGACGCCGGAAATGGTCAGCAAAGCCCGCGGGAATGCGGATAAGACCGGTTTCGGAAATGTCGATTTCCGCTTGGGAGAGCTGGAAAATCTGCCTGTTGCCGATGGGATTGTGGATGTCATCCTGTCGAATTGTGTGATCAACCTCTCTCCGGAAAAACAGCGGGTTTTCAACGAGGCATTCCGGGTGCTGAAACCGGGCGGACGGCTGGCGATTTCCGATGTGGTTCAAACTGCCGAGATGCCGGAGAATATCAAAAAAGACATGACGTTGCATACCGCGTGCATTGCCGGCGCTTCCTTGATTCCGGAACTGGAATCAATGATGCAAAAAGCCGGTTTTCGGAACATCCTGATCACGCCAAAACATGACAGCAGAGACTTTATCAAAGACTGGGCGCCTGGCAGTCGGATTGAGGATTATGTTGTGTCGGCAACGATTGAGGCCGTAAAATCAGAAGTCTGATTGGCTGTAGATCGTACAGAGCCCTTGGTGATACAATTTCCAGGGGAGATCCATCGCATTATTCTAATTATCTATAGGAATCCTGCTGTGCGGGGCCATAACTGACCTCGAAAACAGGCACTCAATGTTGCTGAAGCGCTTTTTCGATTCGTTTGCATAGATTGTGTTTGATAAAGACCAGGGCATCTGCGGCGTTTTCATCCAGAGCAATGGCCAGAATCTGCTGGATTTCCGTTGTGTTCAATTCGATCTGCACGTTTTTCAATTTCATGTTGCCTCTTATGGCTCAAAAAAAGGGGGAGCCAAACGACTGCGGTTGGAAGTTGTTTTTTTATTTGATTCCATCGCCATCGGCACGATCAGAACCGGAATCGGGCTGCCTTGCAGAACCTTTCTGGAAATACTGCCCATCAGGGTTGCCTGGATCAGGCCAAGCCCCCGATTACCCATCACCAGGATATCGTAGTTGCCTGTTCCGGCATGATGCAGAATGCGGTCTGCGGGGTTGCCCGTTTCCACAAGGACTTCTCCGAAAATGAGCGAACAGGTCGGGATTTGTTCGGCGGTCTGCGCGCAAAACTGTTCGATGGCAGTCTTGATGCGATCGATGAGATTGGCTTCGCTTTTTTCCCGAAGTTCATCCTCATCTCGGTAACCCAGGAAAGCGACCAGAATCGGATCGGTGTTGCGAGGTAATTTTTCAAATACATGTATGACGGTTATACCGGCGTTGTAAGATTCCGCAAGGCTTACGGCATAATCAAACGCCCGGTTGGCATTATCCGAAAGATCGGTTGCAAACAGAATATGGCTGATTTTGGGTTTTTGAAGCATCATGGTTTACCTCCCACATCATATCGGTTTTAAATCGGCCGATTCATAGGCCCGTGATAACACTTCCAGAGGGTGCATAGTTCGCTCAGTTTTCGCAAGTCGGCGTCACAGACGGACATGACTTCCGCTGTTTCATGTCATACAGACGGTAAAGTTCCGGAAAAAACAGACAGCTTCTACCCGCGGGGCCAGTACATGATGATACCGACTCCGGCCATGGCGATCGCTCCGCCGACCATGTCATACGTGTCCGGAACCACGCCATCCACCTTCCAGCCCCACAGGATAGACAGCACGATAAAGACACCTCCATAAGCCGCATAAACACGACCGAAATTGGCCAGCTGAAATGTGGGAATGACGCCGTAAATGACGAGAATAATGGCTCCTGCAAGAGCATATCCCAGAGATTTTCTCGCGCAGCCACAACCAGACCAGATACCCACTGCCGATTTCACACAGACCCGCAGCGAAAAAATAGATCAGGAATTGAATTGTTTGAGTGGCTCTCATCCCATGTCATCCAGAAAACACTTTACAATCAATCAGCATGTCACCCCCCGTCTGCGTCTGGGTATTCTCAATGTTTGGAATTTCCAGGATCATCCGAAAAAACCCTGTTCTTGAATCGGTCATCAAGCAATATCACTGACACAAGCACAACCCAAAATCAAGGTACAAAACTCGCTCATGTTATCTGGCACATTATTATCCAGTGCTCAGGGTGCATCGACACAAATGTCGAATCTCATTCAGAGCACATATCACGGAACCGGTACAGGGACCGAAACTTTGTATTGTTGTTATCCGGGTCTTTGTCCTGGCAGGATTCCGGTCTGCGTGTTTTTTTAATATTGGCTAAACCCATTTCTTTCGAATTTCGCCATGTGCACCACCCCGTAGCACATCATATTCAAGTGGATATTTTGTATCCATATATTCCTTTTTCTCCGCAACCGATACCAAAAGTTGTTACCCGAAAACCAATGCAGACGGGCTGTAGATCCCATATACAAAGAGTTGGCACGAAGGTTGCTGTTTAGAAAGACGAAAACGCTGTAATCGCATGTTCACAGAATTCAACATCAAAAACAAAGGAGATTGTCATGACGAAACATTGGAGTACAAAAATGCTTGTGATTGGGGTGGCAGTAATGATGATGGGCGTGAGTGCCAATGCCATTGCGGGAATGGGCAGAGGTGGAATGGGGGGAGGCGGCATATGGGGAATCAACAGCGGCAACCTGACCGACGATCAAATCAGTCAACTGGAATCGGAACAGAAAGCATTCATGGACTCCACTCAGGATCTCTGTCAGCAGCTCCGGGAAAAAACCATGTCATTAAGATTTGAACAGAGCAAGAAAGCCCCGGATACTGCAAAAATTACATCCCTGCAAACTAATGTGACGGCGCTGAGATCGGAATTCGACCAAAAACGTCAGGCACACTTATCTGCAATGAAGCAGATTGATCCCAACTTCACTGAAGGAAGAGGCCGGAGCGCGGGTATGGGCCGGGGTTATTGCATGAGTAACTGAAAAGGAGAATAAAAAAATGAAAAAAGCAAAAGGGTTGTTGGCGATATGTCTGGCAGCAGGGCTTTCTGTGTCCATGACGTTAAATTCATCGATAGCAGCAGATAACGGTACGGCTAACGATACGATGATACTTGCCAAGGGAAATGGTCCCGGAAATGGGATGGGAAATGGCGGAAACGGACCCAAAGACGGTACGGGCTACGGCACAAAACAAGGAAACGGAACAGGCCTTCGCAATGGCACAGGTCCGCACGGTGGCACTTCCGCCTGTCCAGTTCGCTCAAGCTAATCGTTGAGAACGCTCTTCCTCCCCGCATTGATGAAAAAATTCCCCCGACGTGAAATGTCGGGGGAAAGACCACCAGGCTTAATCCTCGGATTACCTCTTACTGTGTTTTCTTCACGGCTTCAAGAATCTGTCCATAAACGCTGAGCTGAAGTTCCGGCTTGATCGGACTGTCGGTCTTGAGTGTAATGACATCGAAATAGCGTCCGGGGTCTTTTTTCAGGTTCTCGACGGTGATGGTGTATACCGTTGTCTTGTTTTCCTGTTTTTCTTCGATTCTGGTCTGAACATCGGTACCGTTTTTCAGCCTGGTTTCCAAAATCTTAAATGGATATTTGGGGTCGGGTGAAACAGTTGCAGATCCGATGACGGGATCGCCAGCATTTCCGCGCAGAATCAGTCTGTTCGGGGTGATGCTTGCAAATTTCTCTACGTTGCCAACCATCTCGATCGAAACATTGGGCTGTTTGGCTGCACTGGTCTCCACCATGATGCTCTGTTTCAACAAGGTTCCGCCATAGCCATTGGTATTTACTTTGATGGTAATCTTTCCCTCGCCGCCAGCGGGAATCTGTCTCGTGTACGAGACGGCAGAGCATCCTCAGCCGGTTTTGACGTTCAGAATGGATAAAATTTCGCTTCCTTTATTCTGGATGACAAAATCATGGACAACATCCGTGCCTTCCACAACCGGTTGAAAGGTAAACTGCGTTTCAGGCACGATATACGAAAGAGCTTCACCCGCCTTGTCCTCTGCGCCGGATGCAATGGGAAAGGTCAAAAAGCATATAAACAAAAAGCGCTTGACATAATCAGCTAATTTCATTAGTTAATTCTCCAATAAATCGTAACAAGAAATTCTCTCGTCAATAACAAAAAACATGATTCACCTGCTGTATTATGCCACCTTTTGAAGAATGTCAAAAGATTCGCGACAAAATCTATTCAATCAAAATACAATACCGGTATATCCCACAAAACTGTCTCCGGGGTTTTTTTCATGGCTGGTTGAATATGTCACCAGTTTGGATTGAACCGCCCCCAGGGCCATCCCTGAGGTCAGCGCTGCTGCGGCAGCCCCCGCGCAGCATGCGTTGTGTTTTTGCTGTGCATCCTGAAGGATGCTGATCGGATTCATGGACAAGATCGCTGCAATGACGCTGCGATCGTTTATCTCGCGGACCCACTGCAGGGCGGCCTTGCCCTTCGGGGTATAGCCGTAGTTGGGACCATAATGCGTTAAATCCGTTGTGCCCAGGACAAGAATGTTGAGTCCCATTTTCCGAGCGGCCGCAGCCACGGTCTTGCCCATCTCCAACGCTTTTATAGAAGGTGGTGCCCCAATGGGAACAATTTCCACGTGATTCCAGAAATACTTGACAAAGGGGAGCTGAATCTCGATGGTGTTATCCGGGACATTGTCGTCGGAAACTTCGATCTCAAACGGAGCCATCAGACACAGCTCCCGGGCAAGCGGTTCGTGAATGGCGACATCGCCCAAAGGGGTTTCCCATTCCCCTTCTTTCATGATAGTAATGGGTGAGTCCTGAGACAGATGGGTTCCAAAAATCACCAGCGCATCCGGCGAAGAGACCTTGCTGCTGAGCCATCGGATGACATCGCAGCCAATGCTGCCGGAATAAGACCAGCCTGCGTGCGGGACAATCCCCCCGACAACCGGACAGGATAGATCAGGCGATACGGTTGAATTTTTGATAAAATATTCAATCTCCTGCCGACACCCCGAAGCCGTACCCGAATACCATGTTCCGGACAGCATCGCTCGCCTGGTTTTCATGGCGCATTGTCTCCTTTCTTGACCTTTCTCATCAGGTTTACATAGTGCACCATTTCCCTTCTTTCATCCATGTGTGGAGATGAATCTCCGATGCGATATCAAGCGTTCTGTCCCAGGCGCTACAGCGTGACCACGCTGTTTATCGATCCGCAAGCGTTGTCCACTGTTTTCGGATTTTGGGGATTGATCTGCCAGATATCATCCACCACAAACTTGTATTCATGGGCGCCACTCCGCAACTGAAGTTTAACCGTATACAGTCCGTCTCCCTTGTCCTTCAGTTTTGTTTTTGTCGGATTCCAGTCATTGAACGAGCCGGCAATAAAAACGTCTTTGCCCAGATCAGCCTGAAAGCGAAATTCGATATTTTTCTTGTCATGCAAGTCTTTTTTCCCATTTTGGTTTTCTCCTTTTAATGCAGCTAATCCCCATGCCCGGAGCGGGCACAACGATGGATGCAGCGCAACCATTACCGAAACATTACTTGCCAGAGAGCGCGTTCGCCAACATGGCGATCGCGGCGATTATGGTGAGAATCCCGGAAATGGTTTTCAGGCTTTTCGGCTTTGTTTTGAGCGCAATTTTGCTCCCGATCAAACCGCCGACTATGGCCACCGCCCCACAGGGAATCGCCAACGCCGAATCAAACCCGCCATGCAGGGCATTGCCGACAAAACCGGTCAAGGCTGTCGCCGCCAGCATGGCTGTGGCGGTGCCGACAGCAGTACGCATCGGCACGCCGCACCCGACGACCATCAGCGGAACAAGAAAGGAACCGCCAGAAATTCCCACCATCCCGGAAAAAAAGCCGGTTGCCATGGTCAGTGGCACAGCGATCCATAAATTGATGACATATCGGTTGTCGCCTTCCTGGATATTCCAGTAGCCCAAGCGTGAAACAGCGGCCTTATGTCCCTGTTTTTCCGGAAACAGCATGGCGATGCCGGCGATGAACAATAATACGGATAATACGATTTTTAATGTTGTACCGCCGAACGCATGGGCTTCGAAACCTCCGACAAAAGCCAGCGATGCGTTCAGACCGCCGAAAAAGAACACCAGCGGCCATGACATCGTTTTTGCCTTTCCAAAGACGATCGCTCCCATTAACGCACTGACAAGCAGAATGAACTGGCTTGTCGTGGAAGCCGTGTGCATGGCGATGTCCGACAGAACGAGCGCAGCCACATAAAAATTGCCCCCGCCGCGTCCGCTCATGATCATGACGACCGTCAGAATAAAAATGATACCGACAACTATCCAAGTGTGCATCGCAACTACTTCCTTTCCTGTTCGGTTTTGCGGGCTGCAATTGTCTTGTGCAGTTTGCCCGGCAAAAGCAAGTTGGTGATGGCGTCGTAACTGCTGGGCGCGATGCGGACGTTTTCATATCCAAGGGAACGCAGATACAAGTATCCGACTGTTGACCTGGTTCCAGCGGAGCAAAAAACACCGATGGTCTTATCCCGCGGGATCTCATTATAACGGCTCGGGATCTCATCAATGGGAATCCATATTACCCGAATGTGGTGTTCCAGTTTAATTTGCAGTGATTCCCATTCCTGACGGGATCTCACATCCAGAAAAATAGCATCTTTGGTCGTCAGCAGCACATCCATTTCGATCTTGTGTTTTCCGCTTCCAAAAAAATCAAAAGTCATGCTTTGTAATAAGTTGTCCAGGTTGTTCATTTGCTTCTCCTTTCAATTTGTCCGTTTGATTTGTTCCCGCGATTTTACGGTCCAACTGTTTAAAAACGCCCGATTTATTCATTTCCGTGATCAGTTCTTCGGCTACCCCTTTCTGGTTATCCAAAACACAGATCCCATTTCGGGCCAACCATTGCTTATGATTGCGTTGAATCCCGCCGCAAATAAGCTGATCCACACCCGATGACGCCAGTTGCTGCGCGATCCGCATCGCATTCTGCACTCCAAGGTTCCATGTGGTTCTTTGGACGATTTTGTTGTTGCGAATCACAACCAGCAGGATCTTCGAAGAAGATCCGAAATGAGGGGATACTCTCTCCCCGAATAACGGAATGGCAATTTTCATCACGATGTCATCCCCATGTCAGATTTTCACGCCAGTATTATGGTCAACCTGCGATGATGACCGATAAATCGAACCCGTAGAACTATATCGGCACAATAAGCATCGTCCGGACCTTATGTTTTCAACTGCCAAGGAGCTGAACCGTGGCGCATTGTTGAACCATAACAATAGCAAAAGAAAGGCCAGAAGACTGAGAACGTAATAAAAAATTGTATTTCATGGAAATACGGCAGGTTATAAACGAGGATTGGGAGAACGATCAAGAGGGAACGGAGAAAACGTGTTTCAAATCATGAACTGTTTCAGATCATGTTTCAGAGACGGGTTCTGCGATGCCGTATTGTTTCATTTTCCGCCACAAGGTCGTGCGGCTGATCCCCAATGCGCGGGCAACTTCAGCATGATGACGGGGGTACTGAAGCAGGATGGCCCGAATTTTATCCGCTTCCATCCGGTCGCTTTCCGACAGGCGCGGAAAGGCGGTGTTCCGGCCTGTAATCACGTCTTTGGGGAGATGTTCCAGGTCGATGATGGAATTCTTGCAGGCAATGAAGGCATATTCAATGATATTTTCCAGTTCCCGAACATTGCCGGGGAAAGGGTAATCCATAAAGAATGAGAGGACCCTGGAACTGGCTCCCTGGATATCCCGGTCTTTGCGGAGATTCAACCGGCGGATGAAATGATCCATCAAGAGCGGAATATCCTGTTTTCTTTCCTGTAAAGGGGGCAGGCTGATTTTGACCACATTCAGTCTATAGTATAAATCCTGCCGGAATTTACCTTCCTGAATCAGCCTACCCAATTCGGCGTTGCTGGCTGCCACGATGCGGACATCTACCTTGACTGGCCGGGTGCCACCCAACGGGGTAATTGCAGCTTCTTGAAGAACCCGCAGCAAATCCGCCTGAAAATTGAGGGAGGTATTGGAGATTTCATCCAGAAACAGCGTTCCCTTGTCCGCCAGTTGGAATCGTCCCGGCTTGTTTCTTGTCGCACCGGTAAACGCCCCACGGCTATAGCCAAACAGTTCCGATTCCAGCAGGCTATCCGGAAGGGCGGCACAATTGACGGCAATAAATGGCCCATGGATCCGATGGCTGAGCCGATGAATGGCCCTGGCAATGAGTTCCTTTCCCGTACCGGTTGGGCCTTCGATGATCACGGGACTTTCGCTTTCCGCAATATCCGGCAAAAAAGAGATGATTTCATTGATTTTCGGATGCCGGCCCACAATATCTTCCGGGGCGAATGAGCGGTTGGCCTGCCTTCGCAGCGTTTCCAGTTCGGTGACATCCCTGAACGTCTCAACGGCCCCAATCACAACGCCTGCCTCATTTCTCAGAATGGCCGTACTGATTCGAATCGGTTTTGAATCCCCATTTTTGCTGATAATGCGGGCAGGAATATTGATTTGCGGTTCTGTGCTTGAAAGGGTCAGATCCAGAGCACAGTTCTTTTCACAGATATCGGCACGAAAAATATCGAAGCAATACTGTCCGACGGCTTCCTGTCGTTTGAAACCCGTTATGCTCTCGGCAGCAGGGTTGAAAGAGGTAATCCTTTTTTCACTATCAATGGTAAAAACGCCGTCGCTGATACTTTCCAAAATGGTGCAGCAGGGCGATCTGACGATGGATGTGATGTCACAGAAAACAGGTTCGGGGATCAATTGCATTGAGCTGTTTTGCTTATTATTAAGTGCCATGATTACGGTTCCTGCGGGTTTCCATGAAAAACAGTCGTAACCTGAAAAATGTTGAAAACGGGGATGGCGAAATTTGGATAATCCCTACGTTCAAATCCCCATATCCGACTGGGCGAGTTTAAAGCATACGATTTGGAAGCGCAAGGGTGATATCACACACTATCTGTCAATGTGTCTCATTCGAGATTTTTTCGCAAGTTCTCAAAGATTTGAATCGGATTCCCGACTCGATTCCGATAAGGGTTGACAGTGATCAGCCCATCATCACGCCGTAAATCATGCCGGCAATGGTGGACAGAACAACAATAATCGACACAAATACAAACGTTTTTTTCGCTCCCATGATGCCAACCAGAACCAGCATATTGGGCAGCGACAGTGCGGGGCCTGCCAAGAGAAGGGCAAGCGCGGGACCGTTTCCCATGCCTGCGCCCATCAGTCCCTGAAGGATGGGAACTTCAGTCAGGGTGGCAAAATACATCAGTGCACCGGACAAAGATGCGAAAAAATTGGCGAATAAGGTGTTCCCCCCCAGAAGTTGCTGAATGTAAGTCTCGGGAATCAACGCCGTATGGCCCGGCCTTCCCAGCAGGAATCCGGCGACCAGAACGCCGGCCCCAAGAAGCGGAAACACCTGTTTCATGAATCCCCAGGTTGCTTCCACCCAGTTCAATCGTTCTTCGGCGTTGAACCAGGATTTCACCATCCAGCCCAGAACGACCAGAAGTATGAGGGTGATAACCCATTTGGCGGCAAAAATGGCCGGCCACAATCCCGTCGATCCGGCAGCAGGTCTGGCAAAAGCGGCAAATACCAGAATCAGCACCATGACCAGTAGATACAGGCTATCTTGCAGCAGGGTCCTGGCGTTTTCATCTGCGTCCGGGACATAAATGTGTCCTGCCGTTCTGGCCGCATCATCCTTTCTGAAAAAAAATGCCATCAGCAACCCGGTCAGTATCGAGAATAACACCGCGCCGATTGCCCTGGCCAACCCCAGCTTCCAACCCAGAATTTTGGCGGTCATGGCAATGGCCAGGACGTTAATGGCCGGTCCCGAATAGAGAAACGCGGTTGCCGGACCAATGCCTGCGCCACGGGTATAAATCCCGGCAAATAGCGGCAGAACGGTGCAGGAGCAGACCGCCAGAATGGTTCCGGATACCGATGCCACCGAATATGCCAGCACTTTGTTGGCCTGTGCGCCAAAATATTTGAGCACCGATGCCTGGGATACGAAAACCGCGATTGCGCCGGCAATAAAAAATGCCGGCACAAGACAGGTCAGTACATGCTCCCGCGCATACTCTTGAAGCATCATAAACGCTTCAAGCCCGGACTGGCGGATTACTTCATGGTCCCAGGGAATAGAGTATGCAGATATGAAAAACAGTACAATCAGCCCGAATTTGGTTTTCTCTTTCATGGCAATTAATCCTCCCCTTATAAATGATCCACTGATACCGGTGTTAGTGCGAAAAATCAATTCGCTTCTAAACATTCAACACCTCCCGGGTCTTATCTGTCCAATAGCGAGGGGCTGAACCAGGCGTTGATAAGCCATAATAGAGCAAAAGAAGGGCCAGACTGACAGCAACCGACATAAAAATCTATTTTTGTGGGAATACGGCATGTTAAAAATGAGAAAGAGGAGAATGATCGAGAGGGAACAGAGAAAACGTGTTTCAAATTATGAAACTGTTTCAGGTTATGTTTCAGAGATGGGTTCGGCAATGTCGTAGCAATTTGTTTTCGGCACCAGGCCGTGCTGTCAATCCATAGGTAGCATTTTTGTCCGTTCAAAAGATCACACAGATTATCTGGCACATTTTTATCCAGTTTTCTGAAAGCCTCGACACAAATGTCGAAAACCATCCGGAACGCATCCTGCGGAATCGCTTCAATCGCCTGAACCCTTACATGTGTTGCTATTAGCGTCTTTGTTTCTTCAGAAATTCAGACCAATTGTTTTTATGTCATCGCCTTTGAAATACTATTTCGTTCGACATTTCTTTCCTTCCCTGCTGTTTACCGGCATGCCTTTCGATACAAATCACTGCGTACAGACCTGGCAATCCGCCAGCCTGATGAATCCGGATGTATTTTTCTTTATTATGCAGTTCGGTGGCACGTTCGTTGCTTTTGTGATGCTCATTACCAAAAGAAAAGGAGGTAATGACAAATGATAGGGATACGTATTGCTGTTGCGGTGTTAAGTGTTGTGGGATTTTTAGTGCCGATGGTTTGGGCTGAATCCGGTATATCGGGCCACGGCATGGGACTTCACGGGTTAATTAGTCCTGAAATGGTTTCCGCTTTGAATCTGACAGAAGATCAGAAGCAGATATTACAGGAACTTCGGGATGCTTATTCGAATGAAATGGCACCGCTCCAGAACCAGCTTTTCAGCAAAAAAGCGGAGATGCGGATGCTCTGGGATGGGTCCAGTCCGGATCGTGAAAAATTATCAGCCATGCATGAGGAAATATCAGCACTGCGTCAGCGGCTCAATCAATTGGCCGTGCAGTATCAAATGGACTGCCGCGATGTGCTGACGCCGAATCAGCAGGCGAAACTGGCGGAAACAGAGACTCAGAGGCACAGATCGGGCGGAAAAAATCATCCCTAATACATTAAGCGCATAAAGAGTTCTGCAGGAGAGGCGTCCATGGAAGAAAAACATAGTCAATTCAAAAACAGCGCCGTCATCTGGGCGGGCGGGGTATTTCTGGTGATCGGTTTTTGTATTGGAATCGTTGTCGGTGTTTACAAATCGGATTTAAGTCCGACAGGTCGATCCATTAGCGGTGATGCGGGCAAAACCCCTGAATTGAAATCCCGCATTGTAAAGCTGAAAGATCTTGTCCGGCAAAACCCGGATGATCTGGAAAGCTGGATTGATCTGGGGAATGCCCGTTTTGTTGCAGATCAGTATGAAGAATCGATCCAGGCTTATCAAAAGGCACTGTCAACCCTTTCCAATGGCCAGTCCGTGGATGAAATGCTGAGTGCGCTCAAAAAACAGAATCCACCTCTGGGAAGTTGACAATTATCTGCCCATGCAACCCGGTGTTTTTGGTTGACGGGTAACAGGTGCAAGCTTATTATCCTTAACAAGCGATATAAAGATAAACCTTTATTGCTCACAGGAGGCGATTCTTGCTGCTCGAAAATTATGAACTGGAGATTTTCAACTCAAAATGCAATCCCGGCGCCATGTCGGTTCACTGTTTTGCTCACCTGTCCCAGGATGTATCCGATGTCCTGCCCTACCTGAATACGCTTCTGGGAGGGTTTGAATATTTGCGGAACCCGCCGTCCGTCACTTTCAAGGCCCAGGGCAAGCTCATCACGGTTCACGGCCGGAAGATCGCGGTCAATGCCCTGAAGGATGAGGCGGAAGCGCGCAAAATTATCGAGTGGCTCAAGCGGGAGATCAACGACGCCTGGGACCGGCGGGATCAGATCGAGCCCAGTACGCAGTCAACTTCCCGGCCCAAGCTGTTTGAGATTTTAAAGCTGCTGCCCAAAACCAACTGCAAGGCCTGCGGGGAGCCCACCTGCATGGTGTTTGCGGCCCGGGTCGCCGAAGGCGCCAAAGGCATCCAAATTTGTTCCGAACTTACCTCGGATGCTCGATCCGCGCTGGATGCCTATCTGAGCACGTTTTATTTTTTGGATTAAGACGAGAATCGAAGCGCTGTTTTTGACCATGAGAAGTAACAGCTTCATATCAAGGAGATGACAACATGTTTGATAGGGTTGTACTGGCCACGGACCTTTCACCGGACTGGAATCAGATTCTTGGCTGTGCCGAGGAATTCAAGTCGTTGGGCTGCGAGCAGATCATCCTGACCCATGTCATTGTTTCAAGTGGAACCACGGGCGCTCACCCCGCCGCCCGTTCCGAGGTGCTTCCGACACTGGTTGGACAAAAAACACAACTGGAGTCGCAGGGGTTCAACGTGGTTATCGAAACGCCGGTCGGGCAGCCCGCTTTTTTGCTGAACGAAATAGCCCAGCACTATTTCGCCTCGCTGATCGTGGCGGGCTCTCACGGCAAATCCGCTTTGCGGGAGGTTGTCCTGGGATCTGTCTCCAATGCGCTGCTGCACCAGATCCGTTGCCCGGTTCTGCTCATCAATACCAAAAGACTTCAGAAAGAAGTGCCGGGCGAACCCTGCCAGTTACGTACTTGGGAATTGTTGCGCCACGTGCTGTTTCCCACGGATTTTTCAACAGTGGCAAATGGAGCGATTACGGTGCTGAAGAATCTGATTCCCCGGGGAGTGACTGAAATGACGTTGCTGCACGCCCTTGAGGTGATGGAGCCCTGTCCCGTGGCTGCACTGGCGCCTGCGGAGGCCGCAGTGAAAAGCTGTCTTTCATCGCTGGAAAGTCATTTCAAATCCGCTGGAGATTCCCGGATTCACAGTCGCATGTCCCAGGGTCATCCCATTTCAATCATACTGGATTTTCTGCGAAAGGGAGATTTTTCACTGGTGGTGATGGGAACTCAGGGAAGGGGCCTGGTTGCGGAAATTCTGCTGGGAAGCGTTGCGTACAACATTGCCCGGCTTGCCCCGTGTCCGGTGCTTCTGGTGCCTCAACCCTGTTAACGGTTTATCAATGATCCGGCACGTAACGCCGAAGAGGGTGTCCACTCACCTGGGCCAAATTCACAATCATTCAGAATAATCAATGCGTTCATCACATCCCAAGCCACCGAAGAGTCCCAATGTCGATCGCTTGCAGAATTGCCTGCTGATCGCTCAGGAGATTCAGCAGAATCTGCTTCCCCAAAAATCGCCCATCATTCCCGGCATTGATATCAGCGGCGCCAGCATTTACAGTTGTATGCTGGGTGGTGATTTTTTCGATTACATGGACTTTGAGGAGGTCTGTTGCAGAACCCAGGATCATCTTGGCATTGTTGTAGGCGATGTTTCGGATCATGGCATCTGCGCAGCACTTCTAATGTCTACGGTCCGGGCGTACATTCGATGCCGGTCCACGCAACCCGGCAATATTGGCCAGATTCTTGCCGATGTCAACGGTATGATCTGCAAGGATACCGGGGTAGGCGGGCATTTTATTACAGTGTTTTATCTGGATATAAATCCGGGGAAAAAAGAGATCCGATGGGTGCGGGCCGGCCACGAGGCAGCCCTGCTATTTGAGGCAGAAAGCAGTGTGTTTCATGAGCTTAAAGGCGAAGGCTCGGCGCTTGGCGTCAGCACTGATATGGGTTACGAACAGCAGCGCCTTGCCGGCCTTAGGTCCGGAGACATTATTTTGATCGGTACCGATGGGGCCTGGGAATCTCGTGATCCCAGTGGGGAGATGTTCGGAAAGGATCGCGTCAAGTCCATTGTTCAGCAAAACGCCGACCGCAGCGCTTCGGACATCCTCCAGGAAATCGTTGCGTCTCTCACGGCTTTTCAGCAATCTTCCATTCCCGCTGATGATGTCACCCTGGTGGTTGTCAAATTCACCGAATAAGGAAACCCTTTAAGTCATGTCGGTTCATTGGAACATGAATCCCGTCCTCTTTCAAGTCGGCCCTCTGGCGGTCCGCTGGTATGGAATTTTCTTCGCGGTGTCATTTCTGGCGGGTTATAAACTCATGCAGTGGATTTGCAGGCGGGAAGGTCAACTGGAAATCGATATGGAAAGTTTTTTCGCATATATGTTTATCGGTGTTCTATTAGGCGCGCGCCTGGGACACTGCCTGTTTTATGATCCAGGTTTCTACCTGAGGCATCCCATAGAAATCCTTAAAATCTGGGAAGGCGGATTGGCCAGCCACGGGGCAGCTCTCGGCATACTGGCATCGCTGTTTGTATTTACGCGGCGAAGCGGTCGACCATCCTATCTCTGGCTGCTGGATCGCATCGTCCTTCCCGTTGCGCTGGCCGGCTTTTTCATCCGTCTGGGAAATTTCTTTAATTCGGAGATTGTCGGCATTCCCTCAACCCGAAGCTGGGCCGTGGTGTTTGAAAGTGTAGATGCAGTTCCCAGGCATGCGGTCCAGATCTATGAAGCCATCGCGTACGCAATCATTTTTGTCTTACTGATTCTGGTGTATCGCTGCAAGCAGAATGGTTCCAGGCAAGGGATGCTGCTGGGCCTGTTTCTGGTTTCGGCGTTCTTTTCGCGTTTTCTGCTTGAATTCATAAAAACCCGGCAGGCGGCTTATGAGGCGAATCAGGTGCTCAGCGTGGGCCAGTGGCTGAGCCTTCCGTTTGTCGTTTTGGGATTGATTCTGCTGGCGCGGTCGCTGAAAGCACAAAATAGATGAAACATAGCAATAATTCTTCTTTGACATCCGATAGGGTAAGTCGGGACATGAACAAGCGGCATTTCATGCAGCCGTTGGCGGTTGCGCTGGTGTCCCTGGTTTTCACCCTGCTTTTTTTCAGCATGGCCAGGGTGGATCTGCGGCAGCTTGAGGGCGTGATTCACAATATGCTCAAGCAAAAAGCTTTTTTCGTGGTCGAAGGCATCGAAGCCGCCTCTCAGATCCGGTATGACCGGATTCTGAAGAGCGGTACTACGATCGACGGATTTCAGATAGGGCTGCCTGCCGACGATGAGACGTTTGCGATTCAAGATGCCCTGGTAAAAGCACTGATTGATTTGGCTCGGGATATCGATACGCGGACGCATAAGCTGCCCCTGATTCCCTACGAACTCAAAACCCTGGCAACCTCGGAGCATTTGCATGCCATAATCATTCTGGATAACAACTGTGCGGTTGCCTTTCAAAGCATCCCTGTTTCCTTACAGATGTCATCCCAGGCAAGGGACCTGGTTTCCGGCCGCCGGGAAGCGACCGTTCACCTGTTTGGCGGAATCAGCGAATCCGGCGAAATGGCCGCGAACTTTGTCGGCATCCGCAGGCAGGGCGGGAACGGCGCGGTGTTGCTGGTGATGGACAAAAATTCAATTCAATACTGGGCAATGAAAATCAGCACCCGGTCCGCCATCGAAAACTCGACGATGGGAAGGGGAATCGTTTATCTGGCTGCTGAAGATGCCCAGGAGCGGCTCCTGACTCAGACCGGCCGCGTTCCAAGAGAAAAGGTATCGGAATGTTTGCTGCTTGCCGGAGGCGCCAGAGAGCCGGACAACCCGGTCAGCGCCTGCGTCAAGTTTGGTGATATCAAGTTCCTGGAAGTGTTTCTGCCGTTTAAACTGGATGGTCATGTTGTGGGGAAGATCCGGGTAGGGCTTGAGACCCGGGAAACCGACGCGATGCTTCAAGAGAAAAGCCGTCATATCTTTCTGTGGACCGGCCTGATGATGGCCATCGGAATTCTGGTAATGGGGCTGTTGTACCAGACCCAGAACCGGCACATTTCCCGGCTTCAGGCCGTACAGGAGGATCTGTATCACGCCGAAAGGCTGTCTTCCCTGGCAAAGCTCGGCGCCAGAGTGGCGCACGAAGTCCGCAACCCTCTCAACGCCATCAGCATGGCGGCCCAGAGGCTCCAGCGGGAGTTTGCGCCTGCAGAAAGCGGGAAAAATCAGGAGGAGTTTGGATACATTACCCGGATCGTGCGGGACGAAATTCAGCGGATCAACACCATTGTCGAGGATTTTCTAAGTCTCTCCCGAAGCGACAGGCTGGATCTGCGTCAAGCATCCATTGCAGCGGTTCTGGAGCGTGTCTATTTTCTGGTCCGGGAGGAAGAGCAAACCAGGGGGATCCGGGTCGAAACCCAGGGACTGGAAAATAACCGGCTGATGGTAATGATGGATGTCCATAAAATGGAGCAGGCCCTTCTCAACATCGTTCGAAACGCCGCCGATGCCATTTCGGGGGAAGGCGCCATTACCCTTGTTCTGGAGAGCTGCAAAAAGAATTTCATCCGCATCCGGGTCCGGGATACCGGAACCGGAATTGCCGCAAATGAAACCGGGAGGATATTTGATCCGGATTACACGACAAAGCCCACAGGGACCGGACTCGGTCTTTCCATTGCCAACGAAATCGTTCTGGCCCATGGCGGGGAAATCCGGGTCCAGAGCGTCCAGGGCCGCGAAACGGTCTTTGATATTCTGCTGCCGGGTCTGGAAGCGGGGAAAAGAAGAAAAGCGCATCAGGGCATAACAAAGAGGGCGGGGCGTACAGCGCCTCTTTAAACAGGACCAGCGGTCAAAAGGGAATCGTGTCATGGATAATCTGGATATATTGATCGTTGAAGATGAGCTTTTTCAAAGAGAGATGCTCCGCGACTTTCTGCGCAAGGCAGGACATCGGGCCACAGAGGCTGAAAGCGGGGAAAAAGCCCTTCAGCTTCTCGAAAAAGGCTGCTTTGATCTGATGCTGATGGATTTTCGCATGCCCGGCATGAACGGCTTGGAGACGCTTCTAAAAGTAAAAACCATTGATCCTGAAATCGATGTGGTGATCATGACGGCTTACGGGACGGTCGAGACGGCCGTTTCAGCCATGAAGGCCGGGGCTGGGGATTATATCACCAAACCCATGGATCTGGATGAACTTGCCATGCTGATCCGCCGGATTGCGGAACACCGGACCCTGGTCAGGGAGAACGAAATCCTGCGCCAGGAGCTTAAAATCAAAGGGGTAACTTCAGAGGCGATCCAGTACAAAAGCCCGAAAATGGCTGAATTGATTCAGTTGGCCGCAAGGATCGCGCCCAGTCAGGCAACGGTGATGATCCAAGGCGAAACCGGTACGGGAAAAGAGCTGTTTGCAAGGCTGATTCATCACCTGAGCCCGCGCGCGGCCAAGCCGTTTGTTGCGGTCAATTGCGCGGCCATTCCCGAAACCCTGATTGAAAGCGAGTTTTTCGGGCATGAAAAAGGGGCCTTTACCGGTGCCTTTCAGCGCCGGATCGGCCGGTTCGAACAGGCAGACAGCGGCACGCTTTTTCTGGATGAAATCGGCGAGCTTTCCCCCGCCGTTCAGGTTAAATTGCTGCGGTTTCTGCAGGAGCGCGAGTTTCAAAGGGTCGGAGGGGAAAAAACGGTTACGTCTGATGTCCGAATCATCACCGCCACCCATCAGGATCTGGAAGCCACGGTCAAGGAGGGAACTTTTCGGGAGGATCTTTTCTACCGGGTCCACGTGGTCGCGTTGAAAATTCCGCCGCTCAAAGAACGCCGCGAGGATATTCCCGTTTTGATGACGCACTTCATACGGCGTTTTGCGGAAGCAAACCGCCGGAAAATCGATGGCGTGAGCCGTGAGGCCCAGGACCTTCTGGTCAAATACGATTATCCCGGAAATGTCCGGGAGCTTGAAAATATCATTGAACGGGCCATCGTGATCACTCGCGGTTCGGTGATTTCCACCGATGATCTGCCCTTTCAAAACCCGGTATGCGGGAATGGCGAGGCCGGCACATCCAAAACGCCGGCCGGTAACCTCCACCAGGCCATCGCCGCGATGGAACGCCGGATGATCCAAGATGCCATGCAACAGGCGGATTTCAACCAGTCGAAAGCAGCCTTGTTATTGGGTCTCGGAGAGAGGATGCTCCGATACAAACTGAAAAAATATGGGTTGAAATGATTAATTACCCCGATGTTAAGTTTGAAGGTCATCTCATCAGACAATACGCAACCGGCGAAACAGCGTGTTCTATCCTCCAAAACTGTCTGTTGTTCCATTATGCTAAATCTGATATGAAAAAAAGATTACCTATTGGAGGAAATTATGAACAAACTGGAATTGATATCTGCTTTGAAAGAACAAGCGAATCTATCCAAAGCAGAAGCTGCAAACGTCGTTGAAATCTTTTTTGATAATATGGCAGATACCCTCGCCCGTGGTGATCGGGTGGAGATCCGGGGCCTGTGCAGCTTTTATGTCAAGGAATACGAGAGCTATGTCGGCCGAAATCCGAAAACTGG
>Ga0268283_1000330_pt1 | contig 36343 bp, 30 predicted proteins | sample saktaG_13_FD_190140 | JGI IMG/M metagenome (GOLD analysis project Ga0268283, IMG submission 190140) | Saline water microbial communities from Sakinaw Lake, British Columbia, Canada - sak_2013_06_06_36m | ecosystem: Environmental > Aquatic > Non-marine Saline and Alkaline > Saline ...
TTTCCTTAAAGAAAAGTTGGCGTGGAATTATCTGGTTGCATTTGGATTTTTGGGAGTGTCTGCCTTTTTTGCGTTTGCTTTTAAAACGCCTTGAGTTGATGGGTTTTGAGACATTTTGGGGGTCGTTATTAAAATCGACAGACAGGTTATCGAACCCACGTATAAAAATGGTAGAATGCTCAATTAATTACAATCTGAGCGCCGTATAATTTATTCATGTCAACTACTTTAAAGCTTCCACTTGAGTCACTGAAACTAAAGGTCGATTTGACCGGTGTAGAATTACCGGAAGCACCTCGCTTACAAAGTGGTATTTTAGGGCAGTCTCGAGCCCAGTCTGCGCTGGAGTTTGGTATTGCAATGCCTAATCCCGGTTACAATATTTTTGTAATGGGGGAAACAGGTTTGGGCCGACTGACGATGGTTACGAGCCATTTGGATATGGTTTCTCAAGCTTTGCCGGCACCCTCTTCGTATGTTTATGTGGATAATTTTGAAAACGCCAGAGAACCGGTTGCCATAGAATTGCCAGCCGAGTATGGGCAAGTCTTTTGCAAGGATATCGAAAAGTTACTGGATGATTTGTTGGCCACGTTTCCAGCTGCTTTTGAAAGCCCTGCTTATCAGCAAAAAAAGTCTGCCATTGAGCGTCAATTTAGCCAAAATTATAACGCGGCGATTGATTTGGTTGATCATAAAGCCCAAGAGCATGCTATTGCTTTGTTTAGGGAAAGTGAATCGATTACGTTTGCGCCTATTCGGGAAAACAAATCACTTAATGAAGAGCAGTTTACGCAATTACCGCAATCAGAACGTGAGGAGTTTCATGCTCATGTTGAAAGTCTGGAAGAATATCTAAGTGATGTGTTACTGGAATTACCTCAGTGGCGAAGAGCGATGGTTGAAAAAATCAAGCAATTGGATAATGAAACGATAAGTTTGGCGATTGATCCTTTGTTTTCTGAGCTGAACGACAAGTATCAAAACATTGATGATGCGATTACTTATTTAGAAGAAATCAAGAAAAACCTGGATCAAACGATAGCTGATTATCTAATGCCGGCGCGTACTCTCGAGCCACGAGAAACCGCTGCAAAGCGTTTGGCGCTCACTGAGCTTTATGCGCCTAATATTATTGTCGATAATAAACAGGAAAGTGGAGCGCCGGTTATTTATGAACCGCACCCTATTTATCAGAATTTGTTTGGACGCATTGAATATGTCAGTGAACAAGGTGCGTTAGTCACTAATTACCGGAAAATTTGTGCAGGTTCTTTGCATAAAGCTAATGGTGGTTATTTAATTCTGGATGCCGAAAAATTATTGACCTATCCATTTGTTTGGGAGGGTTTAAAGCGTGCTTTACAATCAGGTCGTATCGAAATTGAATCGCCTTATTCTGAGCTGGGCATTAATACGATTACGTTAAAGCCTGAAGTTATTCCTCTAAATATTAAAGTGATATTGGTAGGGTCTAGGGATATTTATTATCTGCTTGAAGAAATGGATAGTGAATTTAATGAAATGTTCCGGATTCTTGCTGATTTTGATAGTTACATTCCTCTAAATAATGAATCCATGCAAGGGTTTGCCCGCTTAATGCTTAAGCAGGCCGCTGATTCGGGCGCAAAGCCTTTAACTCGCGCCGCTATTGAAGGCTTGATTGAGCATAGCTGTCGGTTGTCAGAGAACCAGCATCATTTTTCTGCGCATATTAAGGATTCCTTGGATATTATTGCTGAGGCTAATCTGTTTTGTAAGCAAGCTCAAAATGAAGAAATCGATCGGTTACACATAGAACAAGCGCTGGCCGCCAGAGAGCACCGAAATGGCCGTTTATCGCAATCCATACTTGAAGAAATGCTGGATGGTACGATTCTTATTGATACTGAAGGCGAGGCTATTGGTAAAATTAATGGCTTAACAGTTTTGGAAATTGGTGGCAGTAGTTTTGGTGCCCCGGCTCGTATTACGACGACTGTTTATCCTGGTTCCAGAGGTATTGTTGATATAGAGCGTGAAGCCGAGCTGGGTCAGGCCATACACTCAAAAGGTGTGATGATTTTGACCGGTTATCTGGGGCATTCTTATGCTCAGCAATTTCCTTTGGCGATCTCGGCAAGTATTGCAATTGAGCAGTCTTATGGTTATATCGATGGTGATAGTGCTTCTTTGGCTGAGCTGTGCTGTCTAATTTCTGCGCTTACGCGCATTCCGATTATGCAATCGTTTGCGGTTACCGGTTCAATTAATCAATACGGTGAAGTGCAAGCAGTCGGTGGCATCAATGAGAAAATTGAAGGTTACTTTAGACTTTGTCAGGCTCGCGGGCTTCATGGGCAACATGCGGCTATTATTCCTGCTGCCAATAAACGTAATTTAATGTTAAAGCAGGAAGTTATTGATGCGGTAGAAAAAGGCTTATTTGCGGTTTATGCCGTTGCCAGTGTCGATGAGACTTTAGAATTATTAACCGGACGTTTGGCAGGAGACGCCAATGAAGAGGGATTGTATCCGGATAACAGCATCAACTTTATTGCAATCTCACGATTAAAAGAGATTTCTGATATGGCGTCTGATGATGATAAGGAAGATGAGGCTTAAATTTGATGTTAATAGCTTCAGTTTAAGTCATCAAGGCTGAAGCTATTTTAAAATGGACATATCATGGTTTATTTCTTATTCACCCGTCTCGGTAATAATGATATCAATACCATTTTTTCTTAAGCGCGCTCTGATAGCATTAATGCTGTCGGCTTGGGCATAAGGGCCCATTTTGACGCGATACCAGTTTACAATACCCACTTTACCTTTTTGAACCTTGGAGTTTATCCCCATTGAAGCCAGCTTTGCTCTAAGCTGTTCAGCTTCTTTAAAGGTTTTAAAAGAGCCTGCCTGCATAATGTAATGCGTTTCTTTAGCTTTACCCACGCGTTCTTCCCGTGTGCGGGTTTTAATTTCATACTCAGGTACTACTACTTCTTTTTCGGGCAAAATGGTGTAAAAATCAAATTGAGGCGACTTTGGCTCAAGTTTAATTTCAGCCTTTTGCTCTTGTTGTGGTGCGGCGGTGCTTCCTGTTCCCGATTTATTTTGCTCTATTTGTGTAGTTTGTGGAACGGTTGGTTTGGTTGCTGTACTCCACAAATAAACCAAGAAAACTGCAAACGAGATAATTATCGCGGTAATCAGCATCCATTTCCACAAAGCAACGCCAGGTTTTTGGTCGAATTTTTGCCTGCGATGGTCTGTTTTTTTGCCTTGCGGTCTTGGTTTATAATCTCTGGACATCACATGGATTCAGGTGCGTTGATGTTTAAAAGCCCCAAGCCGTTTGCCAATACTTGTCTTACTGCGCACACCAAATTTAATCTGGCATCACGAATACAAGCATCTTCAACGAGAAACTGATGGGCGTTGTAATAAGTATGAAATTCATGTGCCAGATCACGCAGATAGAGTACTACTTGATGCGGTTCATATTGCAGCGCGGCACGTTCAATAACTTCGGGGTAACGGGCAAGTGTTCCCAGTAATGAAGTTTCATGTTCTTCGATTAATCTAGTAAGATTTTCCATGCCGTTCAAGATATTTCTTTCAAAGCCTTTTTCATCCAGTTGACGTAATACACTACAAACTCTTGCATGAGCATACTGTACATAAAATACCGGATTCTCATTGGATTTTGAAGTCGCCAGTTTTAGGTCAAAATCCATGTGCTGTTCAGAGCGACGCATCACATAAAAGAAACGCGCAGCATCTTTGCCAACTTCATTGCGTAATTGTCGCAAGGTAACAAATTCACCGGAACGGGTGGACATTTGCACGCGTTCTTCGCCACGATATAAAACTGCAAATTGAACCAACAACACTTTTAATTTGGATGCATCAGCCCCTAAGGCCTGAATGGCTGCCTTAACTCTTGGCACATAGCCATGGTGGTCAGCGCCCCAAATATCAATAATCTGATCGAAACCACGATCCAGTTTGTTCATGTGGTAAGCAATATCTGAAGCAAAATAGGTATATTGGCCATTTTCTCTAACCACTACACGGTCTTTTTCATCGCCTAACTGACTGGAGGCAAACCAGGTCGCACCCTCGTTTTCATAAAGATGTCCGCCCACGCGTAACCTTTTAAGTGCTTGCTCAACCGAACCGTCATCCATTAAGTCGCGTTCTGAAAACCATTGCTGATAATTAACGCCAAATTCTTCTAAATCAACTTTGATGTCAGCAAGAATACTTTCCAAGCCAATTTGGAAGAAATCTCGGTATTGCGATGCGCCAAGAAGCGTCTTCATTCGCTCTATAAGCGCGTCAATATGCGTGTCCTTATCGCCGCCTTGTGGCTCATCAGGCGGTATGTTTTCCATCACCAATTCAATCGGACGGCGATAATCATTATTGGTATTTGTATGAATATCGTTGGCTATTTCTCGGACATACTCCCCGCGATAAGCATTGCTGGGAAAATGAACCAGCTCGCCGCATTCTTCCAGGTATCTAAACCAGATGCTGGTAGCCAGTATATCCATCTGCCGACCGGCATCATTAACATAATATTCACGATGCACATCAAAGCCGACAGCTTTCAGTAAATCAGCTACCGCAGAACCGTAAGCTGCGCCACGACCATGGCCGACATGCAAGGGGCCGGTAGGATTGGCTGAAACAAATTCAACCTGAACTTTTTTACCCTCGCCAATAGTGCTTAAGCCAAAGTCTCGGGCTTGAGTATGGATTTGGCTGACAATTTGGTATTGGGAGTTTGGGTTAATAAAAAAATTAATAAACCCCGGTCCTGCGAGTTCAACTTTTAAGATGGCCTCATTTTGAGGCAGTGCGGCAATAATTTTTATTGCCAGTTCGCGAGGGTTTGCTTTTGCTGGCTTTGCAAGCATTAAAGCTAAATTTGAAGCAAAATCGCCATGTTGAGAATCACGGGTACGATCTATCGTGATACGTGGATTAATTTCCAGGCCAAGAACGCCTTCTGCTTTGAGGGTTTCAATAGCTTGTAGAATCAGTTCCTCTATTTTTTGTTTCATTGCTTCACTGCGAGTTAGACCACATAAATAGTTGTCCATTATCCATTAAAACAGGTCGATTATCCATTCAAACAATATCAATATAAATCGACCGGATCAACATCCAGTGACCAGCGTACTTTTTTTGCTTGTTTGAGTTTGGCGATTTCGGGTATTAGCGCATCCAATAAGACATGAAGCTCTTGCCGCTTGGTGTTTTGAAACAATAATTGATAGCGGTAAAGCCCCGCACGTCGAGCCATGGGAGCAGATACCGGGCCTAAAATATGGGTATCTCCGGTATTGATTTTTTGTATTAAGGTAGTCAGCGCTTGAAAGAAAATTTTGGGCGTATCGATATCGGTTGCTTGCACGCGTAATAGGGCTTGATAACTAAACGGCGGTAATGAGGCGTCTTTGCGCTCGGCTAATACTGTTTTGGCGAAGCTACGATAGCCTTCCTGAATTAAGGTCGTTAATAAAGGATGTTCCGGTTGCCGAGTCTGCATAATAACCTTACCTGGTTTTTCTGCCCGTCCAGCGCGGCCAGAAACTTGTACAATCATTTGTGCCAGTTTTTCGGAGGCATGAAAATCAATGCTAAATAATCCACTATCAACATCAATAATGGCTACGAGCGTCACGTTAGGAAAATGATGGCCTTTTGACAGCATTTGCGTGCCCAGAATAATATCCACTTTACCTTGGTTGATTTGCTGCAAAAAATGTTCAAGTGAACCTTTACGTTGCGTTGAATCGCGATCAAGGCGAACAATTATTTTATCGGCAAAAAGTTCAGTGAGTATTTTTTCTACTCTTTCTGTGCCTAACCCCAAAGGTGTTAATTCACCCACTTTACAAGCAGGACAGTTTTTGACAAGCGCTTGTTCCTGACTGCAATGATGGCAACGTAGACGTTTTTCATCAAAATGAATCACCAGATTGGCGTCACAACGCTGGCAGCGTGCAACCCAGCCACAGCTATGACAAATCAGTGTCGGTGCAAAACCACGCCGATTCAGGAAGAGTAAAACCTGTTCATTTTTTGCCAGGGTTTTATGTATTTCCTGAATGAGTGCTTCAGACAACCCTTCTTGTATTTTTTTATTTCTGATGTCCATCAATTGCAGGACGGGTTCTATTGCGTTTCCAGCTCGATTGGGCAAATGTAGCAACTGGTATCGTTGTTTATTAACATTATGTAAACTTTCCAAAGACGGCGTCGCTGAACCCAATAAAACCGGAATATGTAACAGTTTGCCACGCACAACAGCAATATCTCTGGCTGAAAAACGAAAACCTTCTTGTTGTTTGAAGGAGGCGTCGTGCTCTTCATCAAGAATAATCAAACCCGGATTTTTTAAAGGCGTAAATAATGCAGAACGGGTACCCAGCATGATTGAGCAGTCACCTTGCTGCATTTGTAGCCAGGCATTTTGTCTTTGCTTATCGGTGAGTTTGGAATGTGACAAGGCGATGTTGACGGCAAAGCGTTGTTTAAAACGCTCTTCAAGTTGTGGCGTCAGAGTGATTTCCGGCACGAGTACCAAGACTTGTTGCCCTCGTTCCAGAACGGTATGAATAATTTGTAAATAAACTTCTGTTTTACCACTCCCTGTAACGCCTTCCAGTAAATAAACGCCAAATTGCCCGAGTCTATTACAGACAGCATCTATAGCTGATTGTTGTTCTAAGTTGCATTGCAAAGAATTATTGGATGGCCGTAAAAGTGAAGTGGCATTAAAGGCAGGTTCAATAAGGGAGCGCTCAGCGATAAGGCTGATAGAATGACGTTTTTCTTCCGTAATGTTTAATAACACCTCAGAACTATTTATATCAGTATCGCTTAATCCAAGTTGTAGCAATTGTTTGGCGATTAACTGCTTTACTGCTGTTCGCCAGTTGTCATTCCAAGCGCTTAGTGCTGCTTCAGAAAGACTGAAAGAGTGCGCTTGAAATTTTTCCAATACACTTTTTTGTTTGGGTGCTCGTTGCAGTTCAGAGCTGTCTGTAATTCTCCCTAAGTCTGTGAGTGCGTAGTGCTTTTCAGTTTTAACGGTAATAGACTTTCCCTGGCGTAATGTCACAGGAAAGGCCGTGCTGAAAACTTCTCCCAAAGGATGATGGTAATAGTTACTGGCCCAATGCAACAATCGCAAATCTTTGGCGAATAATAAGGGGTGATTATCCAAAATCCGAATAATCGGCTTTAATTTACTGATTTCCAGGTCACTGTGTTGAGTAATTTCAAGCAGAAAGGCGATTTTTTTTCCCTTTCCGAAAGGTACTTCCAGTCGAACTCCCGGCTTGATATTGTCCATATCAACATCATCAGGAGCAAGATAATCAAATAAACGGTAAACCGGAACGGGTATGGCGACTCTGAAAATTAGCTTATCTTCGGGTAGCAGTTTAGCCATTGTAGTTAATATCTCATTTTTGTTATCATAACGCCCATTTATAGAGTGTTATAGCCAAATTGCTTCTTGTTCGAGTGTCTTGCCATAGTGCTGTGATAGATGGGCCAGTTTTATGAAGTCATCATTAAGTGCGTTCCTAGCGTTCAGTTTTTGAATAGCATTTTCAAATTGGACGCGAGTTTTTAACCAACACTCGGTGTTGCCAAATTTTTCCAATTTAGCTTCCCAATCCGGCAACCAGTAAAACCGTAATGCAGAATCAGGGTGTAGCGAGTTAAGCAAGCGGACGTAATTACTTAAACCAACACCGTCATAATCCGGAAACAAAATGACTTCATTGGTGCGTTTTTGTTCAGCAAGCCACTGCAACAATACATCAGAAAGCTGGCCGGCATAATAAGCCAGACAACCTTTAAAATCTTGAGGCAACCAATCACACTGGTCAAACAGCGCCTGATTTTCAACCAATAACAACGGCCGGTTACATTGCCAGTCCTGCCCTGAACTTAATCCCGCATTGATTTGTAAGGCAGCAACCCCAAAACGCGCCGTATGTTCAGAAGGTTGCACCCGGTCATTGGCATTCTGCCAAACGACATCAGCATCCCAGGATTTCATCAATAAATACCAACAATCGTGACTAGTTTGACCGGTCTTGCTATTGCGCTCCCTGCCAATATTTCCGCTGCGTGTCGGTAAACCGTCCGGTAAGGAAGTCTCGTCCAAAGGATGCAACTGGCGCAGATAGTTAACAACACTTTGCCGGTTAATGACCTGATAAATAGTCGCTCGACCTTGCTTTTTAAGTTCAATGAGACGGGTTTCACGCGCGAACTGTTCAAGACATTTTTTTTGTCCCGCTGTAAAAGCCGAAGCCATTAACGGCTGGTCACTGCTTACCAGACGTTTTAATGCCTCGCTTAAAATACTCATGGTAATGGCTTGAGATCAGCATTATTGATAGGTTCCAAGATCTGCCAATTAAGCCGGCTGATATGATTTTTGCCGTTGGTCGTACCAATAGGCACACAATACCGCGCAGTAATTTGTGGTTCGGGTGAAGCAAAAATCAATGTAAAACCAAATTCTGCCGCTATTTCTATCAAATTGCGCTGATTGTGTTGATCCAAGGACGCTGCTTCATCCAGATAACACGCGGTTTTTATGGTTTTACGCGGGTCTTGCATTTGATTGAGCATGGCCAAACCGGTAATCAGTTTTGCCATCAGCACGGTGCCGTTGGAGGCGGCGCTGTCGATGTCTTCAAATTCAGCAGGGGTTTGATTTTCTTTGGCGATAATAAAAACCAGCCGGAATAAATGTTCAACCCGCAGACCTCCTCGCGCCTCACCTTCCTTGATTAACGTATCCTTGGCATGATTGAGTTCTTTATCATCCAGCACCGCATTGTGGTCGAACAAATCAAAAGAATTGCCCGATTCAACCTGTTCAGACGTGGAAATCAAAGTTTGTATCGCTTTTACCAAGGCTTCTTCTTCTCGGGGTTCTATTTTAAACACCTTCAGATCGGAAAGCTGGCGGCGATTGATTTTGTTGTTAAACTCGCGCATCCGCCGTTTCAGCGTTTCCAGGCTGTCCCGCAAATCCCGCAAAATAGCTGCAATCTGTACCACTGCAGAACGCGCCTTGCGTTCAATGGCCGCTTGCTCTTGACTTAAGTTTACCGTATAGGCAAACAACGCATCGAGCTCTTGTTCGGTGGAATCCTGTGTTTGAAACTTATTCAAGCCGTCCCGATGCAAATCCATCAATTGCCGGTTAAGGTTATCGTCAAGCGTATTCAGTTTTTGGCAATCGCGGTTATAACTTTCAATACGGTCAGCCAAGACAGGCATTGCCAATTTAGCCATTTCCATACACGGCAAAAAGGGCAGTTGCTCCAAATAAGTAAACGGCGGATGTTGATCCAAACGCTGATGACGGGCATTATTAATGCGTTGATGCTGACTTTGCAGCTCTTTCTGTGTGATTTTATTATCATCCTGCTGTTGGGAGATACTGCTTTTCTGGTCGGTTAGCGTTAACTCTTCCCGTTTAAGCGCTTCCAATTTTTGCAGCACGTCCGCCAGGATTTGCAACCGTTCTGCTCCATTGGCCTGCATCAACAGCAATTCTTTGTAGTCGGTTATATCGGCATCCAATACCTCGATTTGCCGCTCCAATTCCTGTTGCTGGCGCTTTTTTTCGGCCAATGTTTCCACGGTTTGTAACAGATTTTGCAATTCGACCAACTGACGCTTGCAATCGCTGATTTCCGTTTCCAGTTCTTGTGCGGTTTTCAGCGTCAGGTTGGCTTCCAACGCTGACAAATCCAGTGATAAGCCAGGCAGTTCCAAACGGTTGGCCGACAAGTTATTTTCAAGTTGTGCGGCAAACGACTGAAAAGCAACGGCGTTATCAAGTTTAACCGCACTATTTTCAGTGGCCGGTAAACTTAAAACCGACTTTGCCAGCAATCGGGTTAACAGCTCAAAACTATCTGTTGGGAGCAGTTTTTGCAGCTGTAGATATAAATTATTATTCAGACTGGCTAACTGGCGTTGCAAATCCGCGTGTTCTTTACCAACTTTTACAAGGTTGCGTTTGATCGACTCAGGCGATTGTTGCTGCTCGGCATTTTTAATCACCCTAACTCGTTCGTCGCGCTGTTCCTGCAAGCTTTGCCGTTGGTTTTGCAATTGCAGCAAATCGCTAACAAATTCAAAACGCAACGTGAGTTCCTGGCAATGCTGTTCTATTTTTTGCTGGCCTTTTAAAAGGTTATCCGTTTCAGCTTGGTCTTTATAAACGGCTTTCTGGCGATTTTCCAGCGCTTGAATATCCACAACCAACCCCTTAAGCTGCTGAGTCAGTTGTTCAAACGTATTGTTGTAATAAGCTTCCCACTCATACAAGCCTTGCTCAATTACAGGTCGCCACAGAGTAATCTTGCCGCGTAAAGTTCTGCGGGTTTGCTGATTGTCTTCCATGTCGGCAATGAGCGTCTGATTGCGAAAAACCGCGTCATACTGGGATTTGTCGTAGTTGACATCAGCAAAAGACTTATCCCATTCACTTTTAAAATCAACACGGCGATCTTGCAAATCGTTTTTAAAAATTTCCAGCAAATAGTTTTTTACTTCCTTGCTGTCCAAACGATCCAGACGCAAGGTTCGGGTAAGAATGCGTTGATAAGTTGCCGCTTGGGAGGTAAATTCCAGTGGGAAAATAGTAAAATCGGGATCATCCGAACGTTGTTTTTGACGATTGCCGTACAACAAGGCGCGTAACTCGGCTTGTGGATATATTTTGGCCGGCTTGCCGCACTCAAACAGACGGCCGATTAATTGGGGTTGTGTAACCAGCTTGCCATCATCCAACCGATAATCATCAAGATCAAGACTGCCTTGATAAGCAAAGTATTCATAATCATGGCTTAAGCCCTTGCCGACACAACCAATCACCGCCATGCCTGACGGCAACAACACTTCCAGTAGAATATAAGCACTGTTGTCCGGAAAATAAAAGCGCCGGGTATTTTCAAAGCTGTGCGCCCCAAATTCCATGTGCTGTTTATTAAGGATAAGCAGAAACTGCAAGGCATTAATCAAACTGGTTTTGCCGGTATTATTTGGGGCGATAATAGATACTGAATCATCCAGCGGCAATTCGGCGCGGCTGTATCCGGCGCTGTTTAATAACACCAACTTTTGAAAGCCGTACTGTATCAGGCTCAAAACAATGCCTCCTCAGCGTTTTCCACCTGAAGCTGATCAGGTCGCTCGGCTTGCGCCAATTCCTCAAACAAATCCAGGTAACGATGCACGGCGGTCAACAGGCGATAGGCTTGGTCTTCAAACACCAAAAAACCGACGCGGGCCGCACTGTCCAAAATTTCTGTTAACATCTGCGGACTGTTCATTTCTTCGGCTTCCAGGATGGCATGATATTGCTGCCACAGTTTTTCAAGCAACGCCGTATCAAGCCGCCACTGCTGAAACTGGAATAAATGCAAACCTTGATCGGCTTGATATTCAAACAGCAACATCAACAGCAAAGCCAGTCGACGAGTCAACTTGCCGGTATAAGAACTGCCTTGATCGGTTTTAAAATAAGCAAAACCGCGCCCATCCACTACCAATACAAAACCTAACGCGGCAAACAAATCCTGATAATGGCTTTGCTGATTTTCCAGTTCCACCCAAAGCTCAGTGTCCTGAAAACGGTTTAAATGCGTCCCGGAACTTAATAGTTTAAAGAGCGGCTGTAGCTGGGTAAGTTGGGTTAAAATAAGGGTCATAAAGACGTCAATGTATGGCTGTGTAAACGAATCGCGACCTGCTTGAGAGCAATGCGCGTTTCTTTGGGGTCGGGAATGGCGAAGACATCCGCCAAACGAATAAACGTGTGATAAAGCCTTAACAAGGTGATGTCCTGATAATGACCGTAATGGTCGGTTAACCAGTGCATCAAATCCGTTAACGGCAAACTCTGATACAGGTGTTCGCGAATGGCATCTTCATCCACCTGCTCCAGCTCAATGTGGGTGTCTTCAGCGGTCAACTCCGGAAAATCAATGGCTTTAGGTTGATAATGCCGCACTTGCTCCATTAACGTCAACAATTCCGGCCCGATGGCAACCGATACCGTGCGTTCTTTACGCCAAATCGGCAAACTCTGTTGCGAAAAAGTTCTGCGCAAACCTTTTTTACGCACCTCACCCAGTAATTGCCCAATCGCGGCGCTTAACCGGTTATGTCGACGCAACTCTTCCCGTAGCGGCATCAACGTGTTGGTGCATTGTTTCAAAGCGAGCAGTCCGTTTTTCCGTAACTCCTTAACCCTAAAGCCTATTTGTCGCAATAATCGCTGATGACTGTATAAACCGCCTTGAACCAGTAATTGCTGAGCCAGCGCTTCCAAAACTTTTTCAGCTTCTTCGAGCAGCGGATAAAAACTCCCACCCGCGCCGGTATCCATTAACTCGGTCATCGGATGAACATAAAGGTCGTATGCGTCCAGCACTTCACGATAACGCTTGGCCAACGGCATCTTCTCGTCAGTGGCTTTGGCACGTTCAGCAATGTCCTGAATGGCATGGGTATCTTGGTCGAGTTGTTGTAAAATTTGCCGAAGTTGATTGTCAATCCGCACCGCGCCTCGTTGCAATGCCGCCATATCCCTCTCCTGCACGGCCTGCTGCAATTGCTCAAGACCAGCTTTAATATCAACAATCCGGGCTTTTAAAATATCCGACAATCCCAATTCATGCTCATGCAACAAACTACCGACAAATTGACGGACATTTTCGTTAAGCTGCAAGGTGTTGCTATGCGACATTTCAACCAACAATTCGGCGTTAACCAATTGTTGCAAGCGCTCTACATGCTGTTCAGTCGATTCGTGAACATAGACTTTAGCCATTAAGGCCAGAATGTCGTTACGTTCATAGGCAATTTGATCGCGACCCAATAACACGATGCGCTCTATTGCATCCCAGTGTTTTTCAAGTGCTCGGATCAGGCTGCGGGGTTTAATCATATTATGTCTTTGCTTGTTCGGCTTGGATTTTGTATCGGTACATTCGTTTCTATCAACATCCGCATAGTAACGCGGAAAATTAATGCTTAAGAATCAACTTAGCCATGTAAATTAAAATATTATTTAGGTCTTATTGCTAACGGACTATGTCACTTAAACTATTTGAGTTACCCACAAGAGCTGTTGATAACTCTGTGATTATCCTGTTTTTAAGAAGCCTTAGTATTGGTTTTTACTATAGTTATGTTATTTTGAACAGTTTTAAGGCAAAAATTACTTTTTGTTTATTTTCAAGTGCTTGGAAAATAGTCGTTGACAAGAAAATGCTCGCCATCCAGTTTTTTATCTTGCTTTTTTTCTTAGCTCATAAGGTGTGTATAAATATATTTGGAAGTGACGCGTTTATGATCATTTAACAGAGTTAAAGAACTTTAACTATTAAACTTAATCGACATCACTTTTTTTATAATTCCAGATTTGCATAAAACTCAAGGTTGCCAGCATTAAAAAAGCGAGCAGGGTCCAGGTCGGCATACTAAAACCTAGTAACGTCCAATCTACTTTGGCGCAGTCTCCGGTCCCACTTAACATTAACTTAAGGGTGTCGAATAAAGGGAAGTATTGAAACATATACGCTAGTTCAGGACCACATTCAGGTACTTTATCCGGCGGTAAATGTTGCAACCATACATGTCTTGTTGAAATGGAAGCACCTAAAAGCGCGGTAAAAGTACCCAGCAAAGCATATCGTGTTATTCCGGTTTGCCCAGGATTATGCAGTCCTGCAATTAAAAAAACTAGCCCGGTCAAAAGAATGGCCAGACGCTGTGAAATGCATAAAGGGCAAGGCTCCAAACCATCAACCAGTTGGAAATAAGCCCCCATGCCCAGTAAACTGATACAAGCCAAGAAGCCTAATAAAAACCAGATTCGAGGATTAAACTTTAGTGCTTTAAACATAATTAACTTCATTTTTAAAATATCTAAAACCCAATATGGGGTGATTTAATTTATTCGGGTATTCTATTTTTTTCTTAAAGACTCTCAACTACTTATTTTAAAGGACTTGACTTAAATGTTTAGTGTCCTATATCCGACTATTAGATATGAAATATTTGATGATTGGATGTGAGTGCTGCTTTCCTGAAACGAAATAATCAGGATCAATTTTAGCCTTAATTAATTCTTGTTAAAGTAATAATAGCCACCATATTTACCCTTTAGGGTCATGCTATTATCATTTTTATCTACAACTGAAAACAGATCAAATCTGCTACTACCTATAATAGCAATTTTTAATTTACCATCTTCTATTTCATAGGATACTGGAGGTTGGTCGTAATAACTTCCTTCACGAGGAATATGTAGGATGGTTACTTTCCCATCTTTAAATACCCAAGTATCTTCTCGATCAATCGCTTGTTTATCTGATAAGGAATTTTTGGTGGCTTGCAGTTTCCATGTGCCTTGTACTTCTTCTTTAGACTGCAAGGTAACATCAGCGTAGACGGTGCATCCAAATGCAGTTAACCCCAAGAATAATGCGGCCAGATTTATTTTTTTCATGATTATTTATCCTTTCGTTGAAATTAATTTTTAGTCAACTCATTCTACTCGCAGGATTATGAAAGATATAGTATTACTAATCTAATCTAAAGTAGCTATGAACCAAAATCTTAACAGCATGAATATAAAGGGCTTGAAGTTTATGCCACATTCAGGTTAAAAACAAATATAGAATCTATAAGTTACCATAGCGACTCATATCCAATAAACCAGCACTTAGTCCTCTGTATTTACTATGTTGCTGATTAAACCAATCGGCTTGCTGCCAAATTTCCGGATTAGTTCTTCGTACACCATACTTGCTGTAGAAATTATCTAATTCTATGTCAGTTTTTGCATGACTAATGGCATTAATAAATTCAGCTAATTGTGATTGTTTTACACTAAAGAAAAAATTGGGGTAACTACCCATAAACCCGGGATAAACGGTGATTTTATCGTGATCAGGAAGTCTACGGGATCCTTCAGATAACATTTTAGATATATTGCTATAGGCTTTGTCTATTAATAAGGTATAAACCAAATCTTGCTCAGGGTTATTTGTTTTTACCCGTAATAGTGACATTTCTGGTAAAAGGCTTAATTCTCGCCCTTTAAATTTTGCAAGCTTACGCATTTCAGTATCGACTTGTTGTTGAATTGGCGTTGTATTTGCAGTTGTACATGTGTTTTTCTCACATCGATTAATACTATCAAGAGTGCCTGCAGCCTTACCCAATCGTTGCCTAAGCTGATCAAAAAACTCCTTTTTGTAATTTGTAGTTTGATACTTAACATGCGTTTCATGAGCAATACTAAATAGTGGAGTTGCTGTACGCCAACTAACCGAACCGCTATACCAATTACTATAGATGGTCTGTCTTTGCATAGCGGGCATAAAGCGCAAAAAGTTATCTTCTGCATCTTGGCGTAGTATGTCCATATAGGTCCGGCTTGCTACCTGATGCCCTGCCGTTCCGTAAATATTAAAACCGGCTACCAATAAATAATGCAGGCGCTCAAAAATTGGATAATCAATTACCCATCCGGTTAATGGCGTGTTACCAATAAAACCGTTGGTCACTGTTGCGCTATCAAAATGCCTAAAAATAGTAAGTGCCGCGTTTTTATTCTCACCTTCTCCATCCCAAATGTCAGTTAAATCAAATCCTTGTCCTTTAGGTAATACTTGAGCTATAAACTCATCTTTATTTTTGAGATATTGCCTTCCAAAATCATCATAATTAGTCCACCCAAACAAACCAATTTGATCTGCTTCTTCTCCAGGCAGTCCTAAGATTTGATTGTTATTAGCAATAAACTCAGCGCCTTTTTTGGGATAGAATTTGCCTGGTTGAATAAAAACAACCCAGAATTGATCTCTAATACTTTCTGTTGCTATTTCTCCCCGACAGACAGGGCCTTTTATAAAGCCAGTTACAAAATATTCAGCGTCATCCAGCAAGAATCTGTATTTGGACTCATTGGGGATTTCAGAAAATGCTTTAAAGGGATTGGCTGCAACTACTGGTTCATACGAAGGTAATTTTGTTACTTCATAGTCAGATTTAAAAAACAGCTCATCATAGCGTTGTATCTTCTGATTACTCAATTCATAGACAAAGTGGGTTTTATCAACAATGGTTTCGGTAATGGGGCGTAAGCGATAATAAAAATGGTCTGTGCGGGGATCATCATAAGGCCTTACTGTATTTATTTCTTGTATAGGTTCTCCTGGTGCAGTTTTAGATCGTACTAATTGAAAGAATTCATTATCAGGATGGCCTTTGAAATGAAGATGGCCAATAAACAGGTGTTCGTAAATATATCTAAATACGAGTTTCTGTTTGAGCGAGGAACCATTGAAATAACCCTCCCATTGCGAAACAGCTTTAACTGACTGGCTTGATAAGGTAGGAAATGGTTCAACCTTCGCGCCTTCTTTCAGCCATTTCATAATAATATTTGCCTCTTTAAGAGGCAGACCAGGCATGGCGTAAGGCATCCCCCATTGGGGATGCTCATCTTCGTATTTGGGGAATTCTTCTACCGTCGCACATTGCAAATCGTGATCCAGTCCCAACTTATAATCCGTACCAAGTTTTCCTGTTATTGGTTGTGGATTAACGCGTTTTAGATCAATTAATTTAGCTAAAATGGAATTGTCCAGATTGGCTGCTTTAGTATCAATGCGCTCATTTAAAACGGGATAAAAGTCTTTTTTTCTCCATGCTGCAGTATTTGTGGCATCAATAAAAAGGCGGGTTGGATTAGCAGCCTTTAGTCGAGAAGAATCATAGACGAGTTGTTTGGTTGCTCCTCTATCCAACCCTTCAATAGACCCCAGTTTTAACTGGCACGGTGCATCGTAACAACCGTGACAAGACACGCAGCGCGAGTCCAATATTGGCTTTACATCTTTATAAAAAGAGACTTTATGCTGTTGTTGACTGAGAAGAAGTTCCTCTGTTGTCATTATGCGCTGTTTGGGTGCGGAAGGGCCGTATAAGCTTTGATAATCTATGGTCTTATAAGCAATCGATGAACAGCCAGCAATAAAAAGAAATACAATTAGAAATAATTTCTTACCGGACATTACCTTAATTTTGTTCATAATTACACCAAGCTTAAATTATCAATAAGTTGCTTTGAGGATCAAATGAGAGTGTTGCGTGATTTTGCAACAAAGAATATTTAAACACGAACAATGTTGGCCTCAATATCTTTTATCATGTGATTTGAAGGTACTATTAACTTGATGGCTTTTTAAATTTTATAACTTTATTTAAAGGGCTTAGATTAATTTCATCTATAACAATTTGGAATCTTGATTCCAACACGTAGGACACCGCTGTTGCCACATCTTCCGACGAAATGCTGTTACTATCATGATCACCCGGCTCAAAAGTTAAGGATTCAAAAAAAGCCGTTTTGACCATGCCGGGATTAATCAAACAAACCCTAACATTACTTTTACCGCACTCTTCCCGTAACGCTTGAGTAAATCCCCTTAAAGCAAATTTACTGGCACAATAAATCGAGCCTTTACGACTGCCTTTTAAGGCGGCCTCAGAGCCTATATAAATTAAGTCACTGTTAGCTTTAGATTTTAAAGCGGGTAATAAAGCCTTGGTCAAATAAACCTGACTGGTAAAGTTGAGGTTCATCAAGGCTTCAATTTGAAGATAAGAAAATTCTTCTAATGAGCCAAAACGACCTATCCCTGCGCAAAAAGCCACAGCATCAATGTCCGGGAATGCTTGTTGAAGTTGTTGGATTCTTTGTGGCAATTCGTTTAACTGGTTTAAGTCGAGTTGTACATAGCTAAAGTTATCCATTTGCCGGGTAAATTTACCGCAATCGCGTGATATCCCAATGACAATGTGACCTTGCTGCAATAAGTGTTGGGCAATAGCCCGACCTATACCAGAACTAGCGCCTGTCACCAAAACAGTTCGTCTTATAATAGGCATGGAAAGAACTTCGTCTCTGGAATAAAGCGTAATAATTGTTCAGTGCAGTAATGTATCATTTCCTGCTCCAATTCTTGTTTGTAGGATATCATTCCTAACTGATTATCCAATGGACTGGCAAACAATTTTTCATCGGGATAAAGTTTATGAATTTTTTTAAAAAATTTTTCCGGTAATCTGAAGGCACCAAGACTAACTGAATGTAGTTGATCCATATTAATTACCGAAAATACTTGTTCAAATAATTGTTTATATTGCTGTTGGTAACCAGTTTGATAAATCATTGGGTCAAAACGAAGCCCTATCTGCCAGCCATGATCCTGTAATTTACAAAGCGCATCAAGTCGGCGTTGCAATGAGGGTGCTTTATCTTCTACTTTGGTAGCGATTTCATGAGGGTTTAGGCTAAAGGCTACTACACAACGATAGAAGGGCTCGCGATTTAACAAGCTTCTCACTTGGGTACTTTTAGTTCTTAATTCTAGCCAGGCATTGGGTATTTTCTCAAAACAGGGTAAAAACTGCTCCGCAAATCTCGTTATCGGTTCTAAAGCCAAGCTATCGCAATCATAGCCAGAAAAGAAATGAACAGGCTCATCAGGCGTTTCTAAGCATAGCTCTTTGATTTCACTCTGAAAATCTTCATAATTTACAAACAGGACATAATTGGCTGATTGATACATGCCTTGTAAAAAACAGTATCGGCAGTCATACAAGCAATTGAGCATGTGGGAAAAATAATAATTTCTTTTTGCTCCAATGCCGTAACCTGCAGGCGCAGCCATAGCAAAGTGTTTATATTTTTCCGCCAATATTAAAGCTGGTTTTTGTTTTTGCAGTCGAAAATTTTGTGCTTTTGGGTTGAACACTTCACCATAGCGGGCGCAGTTAATTTTCCTGGCTTGTGGAAAACGGGAAGTTATCTCGATCACACGAGGGTGCTGCAAGATAGCTTCCTCAATATAAATGGTTTCAATCATTAGCTTTGTTTGTGATCCTGAGCAAGAAAAAATATTATCAAAGCAGTGCATTTTATAGGAAAAGTCTTGTGAATTATTGCTATGCCCTCATATAGGTTAAAATATGTTTAACTTCATCCATACGTGGCAAAAATGAATATACAAAAAATTGGTTTTATTGGTGGCGGCAATATGGCGTCCAGTCTTATTAGTGGCTTGATTGCGAGTGGTCATTCTGCACAGCATATTTGGGTGTCTGACGTTAATTCGGATACGCTTAAAGCGCTGGCAGAAAATCTTAATGTTAATACCTCAGTAAATAATGATGAGATTATTAGTGCAGTAGATGTCGTTGTGCTGGCCGTTAAACCACAGGTTCTTAGTTCCGTAGCCAAAAGTGTTGCCGGTTTAATTCAGCAAAAGAAATCGCTGGTTGTTTCTATTGCGGCCGGCATTGGCCAGAACAGTCTTAGCCAGTGGTTAGGGACTGAAACGCCAATTGTTCGATGTATGCCCAACACGCCGGCATTAGTACTGACAGGTGCTACGGCACTACACGCCAATACGCAGGTAACTCCTGAACAACATGATCTGGCAGAAAATATTATGCGTTCTGTTGGTATTGCTCTTTGGGTTAAGGATGAAAGCGAATTAGATGCCGTTACAGCTGTTTCCGGCAGTGGCCCTGCATATTATTTTTTATTGATGGAAGCGATGGAAAAAGCAGCTTTAGAGTTGGGATTAAATGAAGTAACGGCTCGTTTATTGGTACAACAAACGGCATTGGGCGCTGCTAAAATAGCGCTGGAATCATCTGAGTCACCCGAACATTTACGCAAGCGGGTTACATCACCCGGTGGTACAACCCAACGAGCCATTGAAACTTTCGAGCAAGGTGGTTTTTCAGAGTTGGTTTTAAAAGCATTACATGCGGCACGCGACCGTTCAATTGAAATGTCCAAACAAACGGAGAATAACTGATGGGCTCTAGCTATATGACCGATCCGATTATCTTTTTGATCGATACCCTGTTTTCTCTTTATATTTTGGCGGCATTACTGCGCTTTTTATTACAATGGTGCGGTGGCGATTTTTATAATCCAATTTCCCAGTTTCTGGTTAAAATAACTCATCCACCTTTAAAAATATTGCGTCGCTTTGTCCCTTCTATCGGAAAAATAGATACATCATCACTGGTTCTTATGCTGGCATTACAAATGCTTGCCGATGCCTCCATCCTGCTGCTATTGAATGGCAATATGATTAATATCGGATCCTTGGCAATTACATCCATTACCCAACTAATCTCGTTACTGATCAATGTGTTGGTGTTTGCTGTGTTTGCAAGAGCGATACTGAGTTGGTTTAATCCTGGCTCATTTAATGCGGCAGCTTCAATTTTAGAGACCTTGTCAGAGCCAGTCCTAGATGTCTGCCGAAGAGTGATACCCAATCTGGGTGGAATAGATTTATCGCCTATGGCAGCATTATTGCTTTTGCAACTGGCCAAAATGGTTATTTTGCCACCCTTGCATGAATTAGCGGGTTTAATTGGTTGAGTGGGAAATTAAAATAGCAGTGATAGGCTAAACGTTGTTGGGTTTATTTTTGCCCTATAATTTAAAAATTGTTAACCCATTAGTCCAATAAATTATGTTAGTACGAAATTTTCGAATCGTTCTTTATATGACCTGCTTGATTAGCTTAATTGATAGTCAATCGGTATTGGCAAAACAAATGTACCGATGGGTTGGTGAAAATGGAGAGACTTATTTTTCAGACCAGATCCCCCCGGAAGAAGCTGTTCATGGACGCTCCTCTTTAAGTAAAACGGGGAGAGTACTTGAAGTCACTGAAGAAGCTAAAACAAAAGAGCAGCAGGAGCAAGATATACGCCTAGAGGAACTTAGGAAAGAACAGGATAAACTTATTGTCCGTCAAAAAATTTATGATAAAGCTTTGTTAAGTACCTACCACTCTAAAGAAGAGATGATTTTGGCAATTCAGGCTAAAACAGAAACACTCAATAAGCAAAAAAATATCATTGAAGGAAATCTAACTCGTTTTACAGAGCAACTCAAAAAGCAACAAAAAGAGGCGGGTGTTTTTGAGCGGAATGCCCAAGTTGTCCCAAAGGACTTACTTGATGAGCTAGCTCAAACCCAGCATAGAATTGATTATACGGAAGAGGCACTTGCTAAGCAGGTTGAAAAACAAAATCAGATCAAAAAAACTGATGAAGCGGATATTGCCCGATTTCTATTTCTAACCCAATCTTCAAAAGAGCAGTTACCTAGGTCAAAAATTCCAAGTATTAAGGAAGCTAACGAACTTGGTTTATTTTATTGTGAGAATGATTACAAATGCAACAAGGCATGGGAAATTGGACGTCTGTTTGTCGACGTCCATTCTACTACTGGAACTGATGTATATAACGAAAAATTGATCATGAATCGCGCACCACCCAAAGATTCAGATATCAGTTTATCTTTATCTAAGCTGGCTATTAATGACGACGATTATCAGCTTTTTTTGGATATCCGTTGTCGAGACTCATTGGCTGGCAAGGAATTATGTGCCAGCCAAAAAGTTAAAAACATAAGATTTTCATTTAGGGCTTATGTTAATGATGCCTTATCGCGTGATGCTCTCAGTAATAAAGTGCCTACACCTTGATCGGTGAAAAGTTCAAGTAATACCGCATGCTCAACTCGGCCATCAATTATATGGACGCTATTTACCCCGCCCTTTAGTGCATCAGTCGCACAGCGAGTTTTAGGGATCATACCTCCAGAAATAGTGCCATTCTCAATTAGATCTTCTATATCTTTGATAGATAGGCCAGTGAGCAGGTTTTCTTGTTTATCAAGAATTCCTGCTGTATTGGTTAACAAAATCAATTTTTCGGCTTTCAGCACTTCAGCAATTTTACCAGCTACCAGATCGGCATTAATGTTATAAGATCGACCATCATCACCAACTCCGATAGGAGCAATAACAGGAATAAAATCACTGCGACCAAGCATATCAACGACTGCAGGGTCAATACTGCTTACTTCACCAACATGCCCTAAATCAATTATTTCTGAGGCATGCACTTCTATAGCAGACTGTTTTAAATGAATTTTTTTAGCCCGAATGAAATCACCGTCTTTGCCGGTTAATCCGACTGCTTTACCGCCATGCCGATTGATTAAATTGACAATTTCTTTATTCACTAACCCGCCAAGAACCATCTCAACTACATCCATGGTCTCGCTATCAGTAATGCGCATGCCATCAACAAAGCCCGTTGTTTTGCCTAGCTTTGTCAACAATTGACCAATTTGAGGGCCTCCACCATGAACCACGATTGGATTGATGCCGACCAGCTTCATTAAAACGATATCTCTGGCAAAGCTATGCTTCAGTGCTTCGTCAACCATTGCATTGCCACCAAACTTAACGACTACCGTTTTGCCTTTAAATCGTTGAATATAAGGTAAGGCTTCAATCAGCACATCGGCTATTTGGTGAGCTGTTCTTTTTTCAATCATTTTCTAATTTTCCAATATTAAAAAGTTGTTACCGTCGTTTATGATGGTTTTATTTTCTTGCCGTTAAATCTGCAATCCGGCTATAGCCAATAAAAAAAGCAAGTAACGATAGTAATATAGGAGCGGTGATAATAATGATAAGGTAAGTAATTTGAGCTAAATCTGTTGCGATTGGGTATTGATAAAAGATCTCCCAGTTCGTGTTTTCAACTTTTTTGTGTAGGCTTTCATTCAGTCTCGAATCATCTCGCTTTCCAGATGCACCTAGTATCATTTTTTCTTGTCGTAATTCAATATAACCGTCTTTTACTGCTGCGACTTCTATACTTCGTTTAAAAAAGTCATAATTTAAGCTGGCCAAAATGACACCGACGAGCTGGCCGTTGTTCATGATTCTGCGAGTTATTGCTAGGTGTCTGTCTGCGCCCTCGTAGCCCTGTATTCCGGGTGATTGGTTGTTGGTTAATGTTTCATGAACCATATCAATGTCAGCAAAGCCCATACGAGGTGAGTTTTTTTCATCAAGTTGAATAACATCAGGCAATAATAATCTTATTTTTAAAGCATCCGGAAAAAATTTCTCAAGCTTTGTTGCAACAAGGGAAAGAGATGCAGGGTCTCCAGTACTCATGGCAGTCAATACTTCCGAGTCCTCTGCTATTTTTTCAAGCGTTCTGCTGAGTAACGCTATCTGCTCTGATAGCGTTAAAGCAACAGTATTGACAATAGCTGTTGACGCCAATTCCTTGGCTTGGTCTATTCTGGCGTTAGACCACCAATAAACGCCACCGCCGACAAGCAGAATCATTGTAATAGTGAATGCCGTTAGTAAAGAAAATACTTGTTTCATTATGATTCCTTTGTTGGAAAAACAACTTAATGACGCCCCGTATGACCAAAACCACCTTCACCTCTATCAGTGATAGTGGTGAAATCTTCAATCAATTTAAAAGCGACTTGGACTACAGGCATAAATAATAATTGGGCAATTCGTTCGCCGGGTTGAACGATGTAATCACTCTGTCCATCATTGTGCAAAATAACGCCAATTTCGCCATGATAATCTGAATCGATAATGCCCAAGCCTTGCCCCACCCTAATCTGGTTGTTTAAACAAAGTCCGCTTCTGCTGGCAACAACAGCAACCAATCCCGGATCTTGTATATTGACAGCCAAGCCCGAACCAATCAGGATGTTTTTGCCAGCGGCAATGACTATTGATTGTTCAATGCAGGCAACAAGATCAACACCGGCTGATCCCGGAGTTTTGTAAGCAGGGATTCCATATTTTTTGAGTAAAGGATTTACTATCCTTGTTTCAATTAGTCTTTTCATATACCGAATGCCTTTATAAAATCGACATTATAACCTACCCTTAAATACATTAACCATTATAGCGTTGGCTTACATTTTTTTAGGCAAGCTTAAAAAAATTATGCTCTGCGCATTTTGGGTATAACAATACTTATCTGATTATTTTAATCAAGCGCAGGGGTAAAAACTGTAATAAGATAGTACAAGTTTCTACTATGAATGGGCCATTATCATGCGTCGTTTTATTCTACTGAGTTTTCTTGCCTTTCCGGTATTTGCTATTGATGAGCAACCGCCCAAACTTGACGCGGTGCCCGAAGTGCCAGAACCACCATTACCCGTGCAAAGTGGTGAAACATTAGAGCCCGACATTACCATTATTCGTAAAGGGAAAAAGACCATACAAGAGTTTCGTAGAGGAGGCCGGCTTTATATGATTAAAGTGGTGCCTGATATTGGCCCGCCCTATTATTTCATTGATAACGATGGCGACGGCAAAATGGACGTGCGTCGTGATGATTTGGATCATGGTGATAGTAGTGTCAATATGTGGAAAATATTAGAGTGGAATTAGCTTGAGTGTTACCATTTAATCTAATTTTAAAAAAAACAAGCAAGTTATTTTCGTAGCCTAATTTAACATCCAACCCACTGGAACCTTATGAAACTAAAAACTTATTTTCTGACTATCGGCATTTGCCTGTCGCTTACTGGCTGCAATCCTTCGCCGGTCATTAGTGGCCCCTTAGTTGATGACGTTCCGAATATTCCGGATACTTCAACTTCAGGCCCTGAAGGTACCTACGTGCAGGGTTGTAAAGCAGAGTTAAATATTTACTGTAATGACGTTACGCCTGGTAATGATCGTCCGCTTGCGTGCCTATATGCCCATGAAGACAAATTATCAAGCCTTTGCGAAAACGCTTTATACGATTCGGCGCAACAGCTTTTAAATGCTGTGAACGCACTGACCTACCTTGCCACCGAGTGTGATGCAGATATTACAAAATATTGTGCCAATGTCCAACCCGGTGAAGGACGAATTTTGGCCTGTATGGAGCCTCATCAGAATGACGTCAGCACTCGTTGTAAAAGTGCAATACATGAAATTGGTTTAGAAAATACTAGTAAGTAGAGCATAGCAAGTTGGGTGGTTATATGATTTTATCGATTCGATATCTGAGTTAAATCACACAAGTACACAGCCTTGCCAAATAACTAAAACAAGAGGAGTGATTTATGTTTAATAATAAATGGTTAATTCTTATATTGATAAGTATTATCGGGCTTACTGGTTGTCAGTCAATGGGGGGTGATTTAGCAAGTTCAGGTGCTGATATTACTCGTGAATCCAGAGCTGCCTTACAAAATCTTTACGCTAATAACCCTGAAGCCAAAATATTATCCAGACGAGCCAAAGGTATATTGGTCTTTCCAGGTATAGTTAAAGCCGGCTTTTTGGTGGGCGCGCAATACGGCACAGGTGGCACTTTATTTAAAAATGGTTATCCAGCAGGTTATTACAACATAATAGCCGGATCTTATGGCTTGCAAGCGGGCGTGCAATCATTTGGTTATGCAATGTTTTTTATGGACAATGATTCTTTGAACTACCTATATCGTAGTCAGGGCTGGGAAGTCGGAGTTGGCCCCAGTATTGTCATCGTTGACAAGGGCGTAGCCAAGTCGTTAACAACAACGACAGGCAAAAATGGAGTATATGCCTATATCTTTGATCAAAAAGGATTGATGGCAGGTATTGGATTGCAAGGTTCGAAGATTAGTCGTATTGATCCCGAATAAGGTATTCTAAAGTTTGAGTTAAGTAAGTTGTATGGCTTATTTAACTCATTCCCTCCCATAAAATATTAATACCTATGGCCCCTCCAGCCGTAAAAAGCTACAAATAAATAGCACAAAACTGGAATAAAAAATGCGGTTTGAATGCCGATCCGGTCTGCAAAAAAACCTTGTATAACAGGAAGAATAGCGCCTCCAACTATTGCCGCGCATAAAATTCCAGATCCTTGTCCAGTGTGTTTCCCCAAGCCACTTACAGCCAGTGAGAAGATGGTTGGAAACATAATTGAATTAAACAAGCCCACCGCAAGAATAGCCCACATAGCAACAGATCCGCCGGCCATGATGGTCGTTAAAACTAAAGCTGCTGCAGTGAGTGCGTTAAAGGCCAGTACTTTGCCCGGTTGAATTTTTTGCATAACGGCCGCACCGATAAATCGTCCCACCATAGCCCCGCCCCAATAAAAAGTGACATAGTTTCCTGCATCTTTTTCTGCCAAGTTGGCAATGCCAGGTTCACCCATAAAATTAATAAGAAAACTGCCGATACAGACTTCACCACCGACATAAACAAAAATGGCAATCGCGCCTAAGACCAAGTGCTTATATCCCCAAGCACTGTCATGTTGACGAGTGAGTGATAATTTTCCAGTATGGTCGGGTTCTGGGTCGATAGCTTTAATATCGGGTAACTTGATAAGCGCAAAGAGAACCGCAATAAAAAATAACAGTGCAGCCAGAAACAGATAAGGATTTTGAACGGCAGCCGCTTGGGCAGCTTGATAGTTTGATAAGTCGTTAATATTAAGTAAGTTAATTTCTTCTGCGCTTTTAACGGCCGAAGACAAAATAAATAAAGTGCCAAAGTAGGGCGCAATAGTGGTACCCAAGGAATTAAAAGCTTGCGTCATTGTTAACCGACTCGAAGCCGTTTCAGGCTTTCCCAAAATGGTAACATACGGGTTGGCAGCAACTTGCAATAAAGTAATGCCAGAAGCCAAAACAAAAAACGCGGCTAAAAACAAAGGATAGGAATGCTCACTTGCAGCCGGATAAAATAACAAGCAGCCGATGCCCGCTATTGATAAGCCGCTAATAATTCCACCTTTGTAGCCAATTTTTTCGACTAAATAACCACTAGGTACAGAAACGATAAAATAGGCGGTAAAAAAGCAAAACTGAACCAACATCGCCTGCGTGTAATTTAAGGTGAATACCGCTTTTAAATGCGGAATCAAAATATCATTTAAACAGGTAATAAAACCCCAGATAAAAAACAGCGACGTTAAAATAGTTAATGAACCTAAATAGGGATTTTTATCGCCTCCATCAGGTAAATAAGTGGATGTTGTTGATGCGTTAGTTAGCTTAGCCATTAAAAACCTTGTTGATTATTTTACGATAGAAAAATTAACCGTTTCATTACCGACTATTACCTTAAAATCGCCCGACTCAACAACCCGTTTAAGATCAACGCCAATAAAAGACAAATCGTTTGGTGTTAAGGTAAAGCTAATATTTTTGGCTTGGTCAGGATTAAGTTCGATTTTTTTAAACCCTTTTAACTGTTTGTTGGGGCGGGTAACAGAAGCTGCGACATCGTTTACATAAAGCAACACGGTTTCCTTACCTTTTAAGGAGCCGGTATTTTTAACGGTAACCGTAATATTGATAGCTTCGTTGCTATTAATTTTGTCTTTTTCTACCCTTAATTCACTGGTTTGAAAAGTGGTATAGCTCAAGCCATGACCAAATGCATACAAAGGATGGTAAGTATTCTGCTCATACGATTCGATGGGCTTGTAATCATAGGGCGTAATGCCGTTAGTCGTTCTTGGATAGGTAATGGGTAGCTTGCCATCGGGATTATAGTCACCAAATAAAATATCAGCAATGGCCAAGCCGCCTTCCATACCGGGTAAAAATCCTAAAATAACACCGGGAACCTGTTCAGCGATACTGGTTATGATGCGAGGACGACCCCCCAAGGTAATCAAAATGACCGTCTTTCCGGTTGCAATGAGGGCGTTGGCAAGATTAATCTGAGCTTGATCAAGATTTAGCGAGTCAATATTGCCGACAGTTTCAGTATAAGGTTTTTCACCCAGACATAACACTATCGTGTCGTGATTTTTGGCCTCTGCTACGGCTTTTTCAATATCAATGGCCTTATCAAAAGAATCACCGCCAACATAAGTCACTTTGCCGGTTGCTTTTTTCTGTATGGCTTCCAAAACCGTTAACTTATCCTGCGGATGTAAACTTTCATCATCACCCTGCCAAGTAATAGTCCAGCCGCCATTCATGACATTTAATAAATTTGCGGTAGGGCCTGTTACCAAAATACTGCTTTCTTTTTTTAAGGGCAAAATATGGTTGGCATTTTTTGCAAGTACAATAGATTCTCTGGCTGCCTGAAGATTGGTATCAAGGGCTTCCGTTGTTGCAAAGTTTTCTTTCGCGGGTAAAACCTGCGGATTGGGATTGAATAAACCAGCCTCAAACTTTACCAAAAGAATTCGGGATACGGCTTCGTCTATTCGGGCTAGCGGCACTTCTCCGGATTTGACCAGTTCCAGTAACAAATCATAAAAAGAAAAATCCAAAGGCACCATACTCATATCAATACCCGCCATCACCGCAATTTTTACCGCCTCTTTCTCGTTGGCGGCTAATTTATCACGCGTATAAAGACGTTTAATATCCTCCCAATCAGACACCGTAAAGCCTTTAAAGCCCATTTCATTACGCAAAATGGTGGTTAGATAATGATAATTAGCGTGCCCGGGAATACCGTCAACTTCTCCAGAGTTAACCATAATGGTCGGTGATCCGGCTTTTACACCCGCCTCAAAAGTGGGCAGAAAATACTCTCTAAGTGTTCTTTCGCCAATCCAGGCAGGCGTTCTATCCCTGCCATTAAGAGGATAACTATAACCCACATAATGTTTCAAACAGGTCAACACTTTATCGGGCGCAGAAAAATCATCGCCTTGTTGTCCCTCTATAAAAGAGGTGCCTAAAACAGTAGCCAAATGAACATCTTCTCCATAAGTTTCCCATAAACGTGGCCAAAGCGGCTGGCGACCAATATCCATAACGGGTGAAAAATTCCATTGCAGACCGGCTGTGCGTAGTTCTCTGGCAGTAATTTCGCCTTCCTTAACACTTAATTCAGGGTTAAAGGTCGCTGCCATGTTAATGGCTTGTGGAAACAAAGTGGAATCTTTTATATAAGTAGCGCCATGTATCGCATCTATTCCGTAAAGTACCGGTATTTTCAAGCGTGATTTTGCCGCAACCGCTTGAACTGATTGCAGCATTTTTCGCCATGTCTCGACAGTCTGGGCTTTGTTATGCGGCGTGTAAGGTGTATTCAGAATAGAGCCGATATGATGATTTAAAACAGCATCTTCCAGCTTGGCTTGATCAATTGGATTGGCTGCATTGAGCTCTTCCGGAGCAGCAATAACCGCGACATCTATCTGAGTCATCTGGCCGATTTTTTCTTCCAGCGACATGCTGGCAAGAAGGTTTTTGACTTTATTTTCTACATCACTGTTTGTTTCTTGATGATTCACAGAACACCCCGGCATGATAAATAGCATAAAAATTAAAGCGAAACTTTGTGCGTACAAATTTATTTCCTGATGATTGGTTTTGCCTATGTTTATTATTTACAAATAACCCTATGCATCGCATTCATGCGAATTTAGCTAGCTGTAGACGCATAAAGTATAACATTGTCGCCTCTTATAGCTAGTCTTGAAGTATTTCTTGTAAGGATAATTACTTAATTAACAAGTAGTGTTCAGGGTCAAGGCTATTTTTACAGTATAATATTGTTTTGCAACAGCTTTCCAAAATCATTAGGCTCTATAATGATTTTAGGTGAGTTTTTACCAGAGGTTTTTTTAATGTCTTTTGTTCAGCTCGGCTTAATCGAGGAACTCCTTAAATCCGTAGCCGATCAAGGTTACATTACACCGACACCCGTCCAACAAAAAGCCATTCCCTTGATTCTTGAAGGCAAGGATGTATTGGCTGGCGCGCAAACCGGAACAGGCAAAACAGCCAGCTTTACGTTGCCGTTATTGCAGCGCTTGTTTGAAACGCATGATCCCCATCAAAAGCCCAGACGTGTTCGCGCACTGATATTAGTACCCACTCGCGAATTAGCCGCCCAAGTTTATGAAAGTGTATTAACGTATAACCAGCATTTACCCTTACATGTGGAAGCGGTTGTCGGTGGTGCGAGCGTTGGTATACAGACCCGTCAACTCAAACGGGGGTGTGACATCGTAGTTGCAACGCCGGGGCGTTTGATCGATCATGTTAAGCAACGTAATATTAATCTGGCTAATATAGAAATATTGGTATTGGATGAAGCTGATCGCATGTTGGATATGGGCTTTATGCCGGATATTAAGGAAATCATGGCGCTGATTCCAAAAAAACGGCAGAGCTTGTTGTTTTCAGCTACTGTACCTAATGCCATCAAATCACTGGCCGCACAGTTATTAAACAATCCTGTTGAAGTAGAAGTTGCCAAACAAAACGCCACGGCTGAAAACGTCGCTGAGCGTGTTTATGGTATTGATCGCGAGTACAAACGCGCCTTACTATCCTATTTGATTGGTAGCAATAACTGGAAGCAAGTGCTGGTATTTGTTCGCACCAAACATGGTGCTGACCGACTGGAAAAGCAACTGATTGAAGACGGTATCCGCACCGCTGCGTTGCATGGCGATAAAACGCAGGGCGCTCGTAACAAAGCCTTGGAATACTTTAAAACCGGCAAAGTCACCGTCTTAGTAGCAACCGATATTGCCGCGCGCGGCTTGGATATTGACAATTTACCGCATGTTATTAATTATGATTTGCCGCAAGTTCCCGAAGATTATATTCACCGTATTGGTCGTACAGGACGCGCTGGCTCTAGCGGAGAGGCTTTGTCGTTGGTTTGTCCTGAAGAAGCGTGGAGTTTGGTTGAAATCGAGAAACTACTTAAACGGCAAATTCCGCGTGTTGCGGATACCGGCTACGAGCCCGTCTCATTAAAAGTGATTGATGCGCCTAAAAAGAACGCACCCAATAAGACTACCGGTAAAAAAGATTTAAGGCACTCTAAAAAACCAGCCGCTCGAGGCGCAAAACCCGCCGACAGTAAACGGTCTGATAGTAAGCGTATCGAATCCAGAGGCCAAGGACGCTCAGGCTCAAGAGGTAAAGCGTAAATCCGTTCCAGGCTTATTCGAATTAGAAAAATATTTGATCCACGAAAAACACGAAAATAGACAAGTAAGTCGCTCTTCATTTAAAGAATGAAAGGTTGTTAGACTATAACAAGCTAAAAACTTTTCGTGTCCTTCTTGCTTTTCGTGGACTAACTGCTGTTTTTAGGATCAAGAACACGCGGATTTACAACTGCACCAATATCCAAGGCTTAACCACAACCGCCCACACTTCTGCATCTGTTTCCAACCATTCCATTGCCTGCTGATCAGAGACAAGGGCAAGCTCCTTATCTTGCAGCCACTGCGCAACCTGATCTTTATTGTCAATGGAAAACTGGTAGGCAACATCAACCAAATCTAGTGTGGAGGTAACAAACACCGCACAGCCACTGGCAAAAAAACGCTGTAATTCTTGCCAGGCAATTCTTGAGGTTTCCAGATTGACCTTTTCTCGGGTAATAGCGTCGTCATATGATTTATTCATGAGTTAAATATTGAATAGTGTCGTTAGAAATAGAGCGGGTGTTTTATAATAAGCAAAATAATAATAATTTAGTCAGGAGCTAAAGTTAATGTCCTTGTTATCATCGTTCACAAAAAAATCCAAACTCAATGCAACCATCAAGCAAACTGCACAAGCACGTAAAAGTGAAGGTAGTACAGCGGATGGCCTGTTTAAAGCCGCTTATCAAGGCTATGCGGATATTTTACTCGACGACCCCCTCCGCGCAGAAACTTTATATAACTGGGGTTTTGCCTTATTACACCAGGCACAAACCAAAACTGGAGACGAAGCGGCCAAGCTCTTTCAAGACGCCATTGACAGATTTGCCTTTTGCCAGCTGATTAATCCTGATTATCTGGGAGCGGCAATCAATAGCGGCGTAGCTTATATGGATTATGCCCGCTTAAAGAAAGCAATGCCGCATGACCGCTTATACGAATTGGCTAAACAACAATTTGAAAGAGCCAATGCCATTCAAGCAGCAACAGCCTCTTATAATCTGGCGTGTATTTATGGATTACGTGGTGATAAAGAAGCCTGCCTTAAAGCATTGGAAAGCTCCAGAAGCCGTGCAACTTTGCCTGATGTTGCCGATATTTTAAGCGATCCGGACATGGCTGGCGTTAAAGAACAGGAGTGGTTTTTAGCGTTTATTGAAGTATTAAGCAAAAAACCTGAACCAGAAGTAGAAGAAAAAAAGATTGATCCTACTGCCTCTAAATGGCGAGTTGTTGAAAGAAAAGTGGACGTTGAAGATGATGAGCCGGAGCCTGAAGCTGCCGAAGAGGTTGCAGTCGAAGCAGCAGCTACCGAAGAAGAAGCTAAATAACCATTCAACCTAAAATCCGCAGTTAGTCCACAAAAAATACGAAAGTATTCAGTCTATAATAGCTCACAGCCTCTCACCATTTAGGTGGGCGGCTACTTATGTTTCTTATTAAAACTTTTCATGTTTTTTTGTATTTTTCGTGGATCAAATATTTTTTTATTTCAAGAAGGATAGCACGCAGCCAATAAGGCCTTTACTTTGGCAAGTCCCAGTTCACGTAATAAGGTAATATTTCTTTCCGGAATAGCCTCAGGATCCGGGTAAGCATCAATGGCTTTTTCAAGACTGGCTTCTCGTAATAAATGCAACATCGGGTAGGGCGAACGGTTGGTGTAATTAGCCGGATCATCCAGTTTGGTGCCTTCAAAATAATAATCCGGATGAAAGCTGGCCAACTGATAAATACCCTCGTAGTCTTCTACCCGCAATAACTCCTCGGCAAGATCAATAAAATCCAGATAATCATCAAAGCAGATAAAAGCCTTATCATAAATAATCAGCGTAGTTTCAATGCCTGCATCGCTATTTAAACGATCACATTCCAGCAGTAAATTGGCAAGACATTCTTCCAGATCCGTATCATGGCTGGCGACAAAATGAATACTGCCGCGCTCTACTTCACGCTTTGCAAACGGACAAATACTGTACTCAATAACGAAAGATTTTAGCCAGGCTTGGGTTGATGCTATCAATTGTTGGTCGTTAGTCGCCATTGTATTTTTCATGTGCCGATGCATGGTGATAAGCGGTCATCATAGCTTATTAATCGAGCAAACTAAAAGAGTTTGCCTGATATTACATTTAGCGATTGGTTGGGCAACGTTGCGCTTTTGCTCAACCTACATCAACCAAATACATCACGATAATGCCGTCTTTGCCGACCACTTCGGTATAATTTGCGCCGGCTCAGTCGTGGGAAAGAAATGCGAAGTGCTCATAGTAATTGGAGTCTCCTGCCAAGATAGTCAAGTTGTATAGCCATTCGTTATCAGTCGGTTGCCAGTTTGCGGAAAACCACCGCGAGTTATTAGCCGTTGCTTGCCATTGATAGTAAGTTGCTTGTCATGTTTAGCCTGCGGCAAACAGATTTTTAACCGCGGCTAAAAATTCTTAAGCCGAGGATAAATACTGGCATACGATGTACTGTGGACGTTAAGCCGCAGTTAAAATGATGCAACACGATGTTTAAACCCATGGCACAACTTAAAGTTGTGTTCGCTATAGTGAGAAATACAAGGAGTTGAGTGAAAAATATTCTGTACTATTGATGATTACATCCCTGTAGACTTTATCTCGGCAAACCCTCGCTTCGCTCTCCCTGCTGGGAAGAGATTTGTGGTGGTAGTGATTTATCCTGCTGCAGCGGTTAGGGGTGGGCACAGTTCTTGTGCCCACGAAGACTATAGGAATACAACGCCTAAAGCATTTAAGCTGCCAAGCTATTTTACGTGGGTACAAAAATGGTATCCATCCAACATTTAATAGTAATATAGTGCTTAACTGTTTCATTTAATGAATTAACAAATATGAGTTTATTATTATTTCCTTTACGCGGTGTGCCAGAAGATGAAGCCGATGAGGTACGCGAGCTACTGACTGAACAAGCGATTGATTTTTATGAAACGACGGCCGGTAATTGGGAGATGTCTATGCCCGGGATATGGCTTAGACAGGCTGATGATGTTGAAAAGGCCAGAGCGTTGATAAATGCTTATCAACAACAGCGAGCTATCAGTTCGCGTGAGACGTATAAGCAATTAAAACAAGAGGGCTTGCAGCAGACTTTCTTAAAAGCATTTATTGCCCAGCCGGTACTTTATTGCACGTATATCTTTGCAATGGGCTTGGTTATTTATGTTTCAATCAAGCTGCTATACGAGTTTGGGTTATAGATGATTTAGATACTGGACATAGCCGCCAAGGTGGCTGCTGCACAGGGCAATAATTGCTCTGCCAAAATCAAGGCTTGAGGTAAATCATCGTTATAACCACAGACTTCTAAGTCTTTAGCGATTGCATTTAATGCTGTCGCGCCAAAACTTGCTGAACTGCCTTTGATGGCATGAGCTTCTCGGCAGATGATGACTAAATCCTGCTGAATAATCGCTTGCTTGATGGCATCACAGCGCGTATTGAGTTCTGTGAGATAGATTTGCAATAAATCATTAAACGCCTCCTGACCAAGTAGGCTAGTGAGCGCATCAAGCGCGGCTTGATCCAATATTACCGCTTGCTTGACTGGTTCGTAAACTGACTGAACAGAACTGTCCTCAATTAAAGCGCTTAAGGCGGGAGCATCACGAGTTATTGTTTTGTCACACCAAGTCGCCACGACAGCCAGCAAGTCTTTCTGGCTAATCGGTTTGGTCGCATAGCCGTTCATGCCAGCCGCCAAACATAACGCCTGATAGCCGGCCAAGGCATGAGCAGTTATCGCAATGATGGGGACCAATGCTGCCGCACCGCCCAATTGACGAATGATTGTCGTGGCCTCCATGCCACTCATATCCGGCATGGATACATCCATTAAAATAATGTCATAGTTCTTTTTCTTTACTGCGGCTATGCCTAGGTTCCCGGAATTTGCAAGATCAACGTGATGGCCGGCGTCGCGCAACATGTAGGTCAGTACCGCTTGGTTAATCGCGCTATCATCAACGACTAAGATGTTGGCAACAATAGGACTTGACGTACTTTCATCAGCCGGTAGAAAAGTAGGCGTTATTTCCTGAGCAAGCGCAGTTGCCTTTGATCCTACCGTAAACCAAAAGCGACTGCCGATATTCGGCGTACTTTCTACGCCAATATGGCCCTCCCATAACATCACTAATCGTTTGGAAATGGCCAGTCCCAAACCACTGCCGCCGTATTTACGGGTATCCGAAGGATCGACCTGAACAAAGATTTCGAACAAGCCGGCTTGAGAAGTTAAAGGAATACCAATACCAGTATCGATCACTTCCACCAATAACACACAGCTATCTTCCAGGTTTGGCTGGGCTGACAGTTTAATGGTTACACTACCGGTGTTGGTAAACTTGATGGCATTACTTAGCAAATTAATGAGTACTTGGTGATAGCGCAAAGGGTCGCCGCTAATCCAGACATTAAGTTCCGGGACAATAACGGTAATCAATGACAAATCCTTTGCTTTGGCGGTAAGCGTCATTAATTCGACACAGTGCTGCGTTATCTCAATCACATCAAAGGGAATTTGCTCCAATTCGAGCTTGCCAGCCTCTACTTTGGTAAAGTCCAAGATATCGTTAACAATAGCCAGCATGTTTTTACCGGCTTGGCTTGCTATTTGCATGTAATCAGTTTGGATATGATTAAGCGGTGTGTTGGTTAATAACTCCTGCATCCCTAAAACCGCATTAAGCGGGGTGCGTATTTCATGACTCATCATCGCCAGAAATTGCGATTTAACGAGATTGGCCTGTTCTGCCTGTTGTTGTCCCTCGCGCAAAACTGCTTCTGAGTTTTTGCGTTCGCTGATATCTCGTATAAAAACAGAAAAAAAGTTTAGCGATCCTATTCTGATTGGCGTAATACTTATTTCTATTGGAAACTCTTCGTCATCACGACAGCCCATTAACTCAATTCGTGAATTTACCACACTGTCTTGCGAGCTTTCGGTATATTTTGAATGATTAATCAGATCATTATCACGGAAGGGTTCAGCTATAAATAGATCAATCCAGTTTTTCTCGTGTATGTCTTGATGTGTATAGCCAAAGATTGATAAGGTTGAGGGATTATAATTTTTAATCAAACCATCATTATCTACCGAAAATATGGCGTCCGGACTGGATTCCAGTATCGCATGCTTTATGTTTTCGCTAATACGTAAGTTCTCGCCTAACTGTTTTCGTACAGTAATGTCTGACATAAAGCCATACCAGTACCAGACTCCAAAATCGTCTTGATCTGGCAGTGAGTTTCCTGATAGCCAGTTTATAGTGCCGTCATTATGTTTGACTCGGAATTCATAAAACCAAGGCGCCAAGTTATTGACGGCCATCTCGATAGATGCAACAAAGCCATCAAAATCTTCCGGATGAATAAGGGCAAATATTTGTGAAGCATCTTCGCGGACTTCCTCCGGTTTAACTCTAAATAACTCATAAATACCTTCGCTCACAAAAGGAAAT
>Ga0268283_1000331_pt1 | contig 36193 bp, 28 predicted proteins | sample saktaG_13_FD_190140 | JGI IMG/M metagenome (GOLD analysis project Ga0268283, IMG submission 190140) | Saline water microbial communities from Sakinaw Lake, British Columbia, Canada - sak_2013_06_06_36m | ecosystem: Environmental > Aquatic > Non-marine Saline and Alkaline > Saline ...
TATGAATTCCGTACTACCGGTGGGCCTGTTTTTGAAAAGTATTTCAGGGGGATGCTCAGGCTCCTGATGGGCGATAAGCCCAGGCCGGGATTTATCCCGACATTGCTCGATATTATCCACTGCTTTGAATCGGAGGATTTCAGAAGTTGGCTGAGCAATACCATTGACGACCCCAGTATAGATAAGTTTATTAAAGAAATCGAACGCACCACAGGAGAAAGCGGTCTTTATAATATTTCACCCTACGTCACGTCAAAATTCAGCCGATTCACCGACGACACCCGCTTAAAACGCATCATCGGCCAGAGCCGGAGCAGCCTGGATTTTGAAAGCATTATGCGTGATGGCAAAATTCTGCTCATGAAACTCGGAAGGGGCCGCTTCGGACCAACCATCAGCGCACTGATCGCCAATCAGGTTGTCTCCCGGTTCAAGCTGGCCGCCATGAAGCGGGGGGACATGCCTGCCGAAAAGCGTAGAGAATTTTATCTTTACGTGGATGAGTGCCAGACGCTGCCTCCTGAAAATTTCATGGAACTGCTTTCAGAAGCGCGTAAATACCGGATGGGCATTGTCCTGGCCACGCAATATACCGCACAGCTCACTGCTGGAACCGGCGGCGTGAACAGTCTGCTTTCCGCCATCATCGGAAATGTGGGCTCGATGCTCATCTTCCGACTGGGACAACTGGATGCGGAACTGATGGAGCAGGTTTTAAAGCCGATTTTAAGCAGACAGGACATTACGGGCCTTCCCAATTTTCAGGGCTATGCCCGCATTCAGTTGTGCAATGAAACCCTTTTGCCCTTCAGCTTCCGAACACTGAAAGACGATGTAATCTATGACCCCAAAAAAGCGAAAAGAATACTGGAACAAAGCAGCGCCAAATATGGCATGGATTGCAAGGATATTGATAAACAGATCTTTGACAGACTTCACAATTATGAAAAAATGGTGGCGTGACCTGAAAGGATCCAAAATACTTTGAAGTTTTAGATCTCATTCATTTGCAAGAAATAACTTTTGAGGAGATGGAAATGAAATATATTGCATTTTTGACTACTGCCATGAAAATCTTTAGCAGCAACTTTATACAATCGATTGCTGTCTTCCGCGCCTCACAATATTATGAGTTGTGAGGAACTTCTCGCAAACATTGTGAACAACACCTCACAATGCCCCGTTTTTTGTGATAGATGATGAAGTTTGACGTCACAACAACTCACTAAATGATATTGGCATAGCGTTTGCTTTATAAAAAAATTTTGCGTCCAATCTAAACCAATTCTTTTTTTCGCCGCAATCAGGTGCTGTTGTACTCCAACCGCTTTGACAAAACCTACCGATCAATTCGCAATACCGTAAATGCTTTAAATCTTTAGCTCCAGCGAGGAATTGAACAGTCGAATATAACTGCTGAGCCGCTTCGATAGGCAGGACCTTGATTGTTGGATATTATTTGTATAGTATAGAAGGATGAATTTTGATATTATCGTACGGACAGTTTGCCGCAAAGATGGCATAGGGCATTGTGCATAATGGCACGATAAATGCTTATTGATAATATCAAGCATGTATTTGTGTACAACATCATACCATTTATATAGAGGTTACTAAAATGACTTTAAATTATTTAATAAAAAAAGCGACCACAGATAAGACTCTAAGGAGCAAGCTCCTGACTGAGCCAGTTCAAACATGTAGAGAGTATGCTTACGATGCCGACCAGCATGCTTTTGAACAGTCTGCAATACATCTGTTTAAAGATGAAACAAATCTTCAAGGTGGATACAGGCCATAGGTCTTTTAATAAGAGAACTGAAATGGAGATAGATATGAAAGGCATAAAAAAGATTTCTTTGTCGGTGTGTGTCGCTCTGGCGATTTTAATACTGACAAATTTGACATACGCAAAAAGTAAACCAGAACAAGACATCATAAAATTCGGTTTTATCGGGCCACTGACAGGACAAGCCGCTTCATACGGTGACGCGCAAAAGCGTGGAATTCAAATAGCTGTAGAGGAGATAAATAGTTCAGGTGGTATAAATGGCCGGAATATTAAAGTTGTTTTTGAAGATGACCAAATGGATCCCAATAAGGCACTCAGTGCAATAAAAAAATTAATCGATATTGACAAAGTTACAGCGATTATTGGAGAAACCACCACAGCCGGCACTTTGGCAATTGCAGGCACAGCAAATAAAAGGAAAATAGTTCTTCTTTCCCCTTCAGCATCAGGCGAAAAGGTTACCGATGCGGGTGACTACGTTTTCCGAGTGGCCCCCTCTGATTCTTTCCAGGCAATCGTCGCAGCAGAATTTATTCATCATAAAGGTTTTAAAAAGGGGACCATTGTTTATACGAATGATGACTGGGGCAATGGATTAAAAAAGGCCTTTGAAAAAAGTTTGGGCAGGCTTGGCGGTGAAATCTTACTTGCCGAGGGGTGTACGCCTGGTACTCAGGATTTCAGAACCATATTGGTGAAAATTATGGATATACGTCCAGAATTTATCTATATTCCTCTTTACCTGGATGAATCGGCAACCTTTTTGCGGCAGGTTAAGGAATTGAAAGTCAATAGTCAAATTCTTGGTGCTGATAATTTCAGTGATAAAGCCTTACTAACAACTGCAGGGAGCACAGCAGACGGCGTTATTTTTACAATGCCTGCTGAACCCCATAATGAAGAATACAGCAGCTATCTGGCAAAATACATGGCCAAATATAATGAGAACGGCAACTATACCTCTGCTTCAGCCTATGATTGCGTTTATCTTCTCACTGATTCTGTACGAAAAAGTAGCCTCAACGGAGAACAGATCAAGAACGCTCTATATAATGTCAAGAATTATAAGGGTGCGTCCGGATTGATTAGTTTTGACAATAATGGCGATGTTACGACCAAAGTATTTTCGGTCATTAAAATTGAAGATGGTCAGTACAAGACAATAACAGATTAATAAATTAACCAGTCAGCAAATAAAAAGGGGGATAACGGACATCTTCTGTTATCCCCCTTTTTATGCTTAACGAGATTAGCTATGCTGCCTCAACTTATAACGAATGGTCTAATTGCCGGTGGGGCATATAGCCTTATAGCCATCGGCTACAGCATGATCTATGGAGTTGGCAAGTTCATAAACTTTGCACATGGCGAACTCTACATGTCTGGCGCCTACTGCTTTTATCTGTTTTACAATATTCTAGGCTGGAATATTGGCATATCAATTCTTTTGGCCATCGCATTTGGGGGGGTTCTTGGAATAGCTTTGGAGAGGTTGGCGTACCGTCCATTTAACAAGGCTTCCAGGCTGGTGCCACTCATTACCACCATAGGGGCATCAACAATTCTCAAGGCCCTGGTTATGTTTATTTTCGGTGTGCAAACCCACAGCCTGCTCAAAGGCGAAGGTTACCAGCACGCGCTATCCTTTGCAAATTTTTCGTTTACACCGATTCAAGGCCTGACTATTGTAATCTCTTTAGGGTTAATGCTCAGCCTTGGACTGATCCTGAAAAAGACCAGAACGGGGAAGGCCCTTCGTGCCACTGCCGAGAGCAGACAATCGGCAAGCTATATCGGCGTAGACACGGACCGGATTTCTCAGATTACCTTTGCCATCGGTGGATTGCTGGCCGCCGTTGCCGGAATTCTTGTGGGGTTTGACCAGAATATCAGCCCGAGCATGGGAATACTCGCAGGTTTCAAGGGATTCACGGCTGCGATCCTTGGGGGGATTGGAAGCATCCCGGGAGCGGTAGTCGGTGGATTTTGCATCGGACTGATAGAAAATCTGGGTGCGGGTTACATCTCCAGTGCCTACAAGGACAGTTTCAGTTTCTTGATTTTGTTGCTTATTCTAATTGCTAAACCGCAAGGTATATTCGGAGAAAAATAAGCGTGGATTATCTTCTGAATATTATCATATTGGGAGGTTTGTATAGCATCCTTTCTGTCTCCCTTAACATCGCCAGCGGCTATGCGGGAATCCTTTCCCTTGCCCATGCCGCTTTTTACGGCATTGGCGCATACACGGTTGCATTATTGACGGTAAAGGCAGGGATGCCTTTCTGGCCGGCATTATTTCTGGCCGGTATTTTTTCGTCACTCTGCGGTTGCCTTATCGGAATCCCGACACTGCGATTGAAAGGCGACTACCTTCTTATCGCCACCCTCGGCTTTGGTGAGATTTTTAAAAATACCATAGTCAATCTTGACAACATTACGGAAGGGCCCAGAGGGATCACATCTATTGAACCTGCAAATATTTTGGGATTTCAGTTGGATACAGATCTGGGTTTTCTCGGTTTATTGGCAGTCTTTTTCGGCCTCTGCGTGATAAGCAGTTATCTGATAAAAAAATCGCCTTTCGGACAGATTCTATATGCAATTTCCGAAGATGAGGACGGGGTCGCCGCCCTGGGTAGAAACCCCTCTGTCTTCAAAGTGCTGGCTATCGTGGTCAGCACCTTCTGGGCGGGTATTGCAGGAGGATTATACGCCGTTTACACGGGATACATCAATCCCAGCCTCTTTTCCATCAACGAATCCATCATGATACTTTCCATGGTTTTATTCGGAGGGTTAAGAAGCATTCGCGGAGCTGCCATTGGCGCCTTTGTCTTGATATCGCTTCCCGAGTTATTGCGATTTGTCGGATTTCCAGAAGCCACTGCCGCCCTGTTCCGGCAAATGCTGTATGGTTCCCTGCTCATTATTATCATGTATGTCAGACCTCAGGGCCTGATGGGGACGGTAAAGCTTCGATGACCCTGGAAATTAAAAAGCTCTGCAAGGACTTCGGCGGCATCAAAGCCTTGCAGGATCTTGATCTGGTGATAAAGCCCGGGAAAATAACGGCGCTCATTGGCCCCAATGGCGCCGGTAAAACAACGGTCTTCAATATGATAACCGGTTTTATTCGTCCATCATCGGGACAAATCGCCTGGAGAAATCATGAAATATCCAAGGCCACACCTTGCCGGATAGCGAGATCAGGGATTTCCCGGACTTTTCAAGAAGTCAAATTGTTCCGATCCCTGACAGTCGGGGAGAACCTGCTCATGGCAAAAAGACAAAGGGCTTACGAAGGGCTCCTCGCCGGATTTATGAATCGCAAGGCAATTGAGAAATTGACCAATAAACACCTGGAGGAAATTTCATCCTATTTGCAAAAATTTCAACTGGCAAATAAGATCGATACCCCGGCTTCAGACCTTTCCTACGGCCAGTCGAAACTTGTCGAAATTTCACGGGCCGTATTGAGTGCACCCGACCTGATAATGCTGGACGAACCCGCTGCAGGTTTGAACCCGGCAATGATCTCAATTCTCAAGCAAATCATTGCCTCCGTTGTAAATGAAAAAGGGACGACCTTGTTTTTTATTGAACACAATATTCCGTTCGTCTTCGAGCTGGCTGACCATGTGGTGGTGGTTGATCACGGTGTTAAAATCGCTGAAGGCCCCCCTGAAAAGATACGAAATGACCCCAAAGTAATCAGTGCCTACCTTGGATAATACAATGCTTTTGGATGTGGACACTCTTTCCGCTTATTATGCGGCTCCAGATCGACTTGCTCTTTGCGATGTCGGCCTCACTGTGGAGCAAAATGAGATTGTTGCGCTATTGGGGCCAAACGGTGCCGGCAAGTCCTCGGTGCTCAAGGCAATTTTCAATGAAATAACAATCAAAAGCGGTCGGATACTTTTTTCCGGTGAGGATATCACCCGGCTTCCGGCCAATCAGTTGGCAAAGTTGGGGGTTGGGTACATCCCGGAAAAAGAAAAATTGTTTACCTCGTTGAGCGTCGATGAAAATCTGGATATGGGCGGATATATCCTTAACGACAAAAAAAAGGTGGCCCAGCGCAAACAAAAAATTTTTGATCTCTTTCCCGTGCTGGCACAATACCGTTGGAAGTCGGCTCGCAACCTGAGCGGCGGAGAGCGACAACTGGCTGCCCTTGGCAGAGCGTTGATGCTCGAACCCAAAATGCTTCTTCTGGATGAGCCCTCCTTGGGGCTTGCGCCTAAAATGGTGGAGATGGTGTTTGAGATGCTTACAACCATTAACCAGTCAGGCGTTTCGGTCCTGCTTGTCGAACAGAATGTCAAAATGGCATTACAGGTGTCCCGTCGCGCCTATGTCCTTAATCTCGGCGAAGTTGCTTTTTCAGGAACACCCAAAGAAATTCATGAGAGTGGTGATTTAAAAGCGCTTTATTTGGGAGGATGAAACATGGGACAGAACAAAGATATTTATAACTTTCCCAGCTTGCATACTGCGTATGACCGCTTTGCCGAGTGGTTCCAAATCCTCTCGACAGCATATTACGAACCTCGCAAGACAGAGCTAATCGCTGATTTTATAAAATATAAGGGAAAAAGGTATTAAAATAGTCGACAGGGCAGAAACTCTTTACAAAGACAACAAAGAGGCAGAAAAACGAAATTATGATCTTATCATTGCGTCAAAACCGAGTTAGTCTCACATGAACGAAATACTTCTTCTTCGACCACCGGAATTATATGGCAATTCATCTTTTGCTCAATTTTATACCCTGCATGAGTGTTTAGGGATAGGGTATCTGGCTTCCTATTTGCGTTCTCATCATCATTCGGTCCATATCCTTGATGCCCATATTGATGCGTTGACCGTTGAGGAAACCATAGAAAGCATTAACAAACAAGATTGCAGCATTTTAGGCATTTCAATTGGATCCTCTCTGGTCATGCCGCAGGTTCAACAAATAATTCACGCCATAAAAACAACCCACCCAAAAGTTCATATTACGCTTGGCGGACATTATCCCACTTTTAGTTATAGCCATCTTCTTGAGAAATATCCTGAAATTGACAGTATCGTTAGATATGAGGGGGAGGAAACTCTCCTGGAACTAGCCCAGGCTTTAGAAGCCAACGCGAATCTGGCTGATGTTAAAGGAATCGCTTATCGAAAAAACGGGCGAGTTGCTGCCACCCCGATCCGGCCGCTCATTGCAAAGCTCGATAACCTTCCTTTCCCGGCGCGGGATACACTTCCAAAATTATTGGAGAGGGGAGGTTTACCGTTGATCTCCGGCAGTCGGGGATGTCCGTCCCGGTGTTCTTTTTGCAGTGTGCATTCATTCTATAACACCCCGCCGGGAAAAATCTGGCGTGCCAGAAGCATAGAAAATATTATTGAAGAGATCAAATTTCTTGAGAAAAATTTCGATTGTCACGAACTGTGGTTCGTAGACGATAATTTTATTGGGTCTGGGAAGTCTGGGGAAAAACGGGCCAGGGATTTCTTTGTGACTTTGAATGCGGAAAAGGTTACGATCAATCGCCTGGACTTTCTCTGTCGGGCCGATAGCCTAACTAACAATCCGGCTTTGCTTAAATTGGCCTATGGTAAGCGGCGGGGGGCGGTGTACCCTGGAATTGAGGCCGGCGTCCAACGTATTCTCGATCTGTACCAGAAAGGCACAACCGTTGAACAGAATCGAACGGCAGTGAAAGCCATCAAAGAAAGCCATGCTGATTTAAGGATGGAATTTATCCTGTTTAATCCATGGATAACATTTGATGAAGTGAAAGAGTCGATCCGTTTTCTCGAGGAAATTGATGCATTTGATCCATATGTTCTCACTTCAGTACTGACGATCATGCGACACACCCAGCTTGCTGATGCGATCCAGAAAGGCCGCCTTGAAATAATGCCGATGGCATCACAATCGATTCATGAGTTTAACCAGGATTCATTTATACCTTACCGGATAACTGATGAAAAAGTCATGATTTTATTCCAACTGGTAACCGACGCCCTTCCGCAATTGGAAAACGTCATGTCTGCTGTTCATGATATGCGCCTACAAGGCTTGAAGCGGTTGAAAGGATCGGGCAGCGAGCCGGCACTGTTGTCGCTTGAGGAACGGTGTGAGAATATTACAAACCTCATCAATGTGACTGCGATGGATATTTTCAAAGATGCGATGGAATGGGTAGAAAACATGGGGGGTACTGGGGACAGTGATAAAATTCAAATTTTTCAGACCACTCTGACCCAGAAAACATTGCAATATGCATGTTCACTTAGGGGTTTTATCGAGATTCTAAAAAAAGAGCCAATCGGTGTCATTGAATGAATCAAGAGCTCTTGTCTTTTAGGGCCAGACGCAATCACTTACGAGAAAAGGTCGGACGCGGCTGGCTTCTACTTTACAAGGGGGGGGAGTATTTTAATGAAAATCTCTATTACCTTACCGGCATTGACAGCTTTTTCACCCTATCGCTAATTTCCCTTGAGACTGAACAAGAATATGTTTTTACAAACAGTATAGAGCTGCCGGAGACTCAAGCTGCGACGGATATTCAAAATGTTGAGTCCTGCGATACGCAGGAATTCATGTTTAAACTCACTTCGCTCGTTAAATTTCACAATATTTGGATTCTTTATTGCGATTACGGTTTGCATTCCCGCTCACCGCTTCCCGCCGAGATAATTGATTGCATCCGATTAAAAATTCCCCAAATAGTTATCAAGGACTTGCCTAAAGCCCTTTTGAGCATGCGAATGATCAAAGAGCCTGGAGAGATTCAAACAATAAAGGAATCCATTGTTATTGTTGAGAATCTTTTTGACACATTGCCGGATATTATCAAGCCTGGCCTGCCCGAGGCTGAATTAGCTTCCGTGATATTCAAGGAACTTGTTCGGCACGGCTTTAACCGGTTCTACGATATTTTCATTGCATCAGGTTTAAATTCTGCGATACCTTTTTACCGTTCCAATTCCAGCATACTTCCACCAGACCATGTGGTTTTAATTGATATCTGTGCGGCAAGATGCAATTATGTCATTGATATTACGAGAACCTTCCCAACCTCAGGTGAATTCCCCGCACGTTTTCAGAAAATATATTCTGTTATCACCCAAGTTCATCAACATCTGGTAGCGTCTGTAAGGGAAGGCTTGAGCTTGCATGAATTATCTGAATTTGCTAAAGCTTCTTTTAAAGCCTCAGGTTTTGATGATTTTTATTTGAATAAGGTGGGTCACTTTGTCGGACTTGCTCCCGACGATCCAGGATGCCAGGAGACACCATTTCAAAAAGGGATGGCCCTGACCATCGAACCTGGTTTGTATCTGTCTGACGCAGGTTTGCGAATAGAAGATACGATCTTTGTTACAAAGTAACCTGCATGATCCTTTTCGTTATAAAAGCGGCGGCAAAAAAATCTGAGCAAAAACTCTCCTCATTTTTCTACTGGCAAATTGCTCGCCAACAGATAAATGTAACAAGTACACCTTGAAAGGACTGCTACAGAGGCATTTATATGACAGAGAGAAAATTAGATTACAATTGTCGCGTAGAATTAGCACTGGATCGCCTTGAACGTAGAATATATTCGCTAAACTATGATGGCTATTTTACAAAAAGCTTTTTCAATGAATTCGAAGAAGTCCTTGGTTTGGTTGCAGCATTCCGGTTATTTTTTCTTGATTCCGAAGTCAAAATTCATGCTTATCATTCAGTGCCCAATGTTTTAAGAGATGTTAACAGCAACGAGATGATAGATAGATTATTAGAATCATTTCAAAGCGTTAAAATAGGAAATGAATTTTCCATAAAAACAAGTGATTGCCCCATAGATGAATATCCAGGAGCTAAATCGAAAATAGAAATAAAAGTATGCTCATGCGATGAGTATTGTTCCTTAGTCAGTTGCGACAATTCTACACAATGCGAAAATGGTGCAATTTCAGATGGTTTAATTATATTATATGGTAAAGAAAAATCATGTGCCTTTGATAAATTTTTTAAAGCTAGTGATCGGTTTAAAGAGTTGCAAGACCTTTTTAAGAAAAATGAGGAGCCCAAGTGCTTTGGGAAACTCACAGAATGTAAAAAGGTTTGCAGCAAATGGAAAAATAGATGTTTTACAAAAAAAAATACAGATAATATTTTAACATCAGATGCATTAAATCTTGATGCGGTTGTGCAACAATTGAGAGAAAAATTTCAAGAAGTATTGACTCGAGAAGTTGTTGCGGATGGACAAGCAGATGTGCCTGTTCTGCTTTATAATCCTAAGACACGATTTTTGATTTATCGGGCTACAAATTACTTGGAATATCCCAAACGTGATGATTGGAATAAATTTAAAGCTGAAGCTCTAAATATTGAACCAATATGTATAAAGACAGCAGTATCTCTGCCATACGATTTATTGGAAAGCAAAAAAAAAATCAACGATCAAAAACTTGAGAAAAATGAAGTTAAAAGACTACAAACAAAAATTGATGATTACATAAAAGCTCATCAAGAAGAATATCATAACATAACGACCAAACTCCAAAATTGTAGTGAATATAAAGTATTCTGCGAAGAGACCATCGAGGATGCAAAAAAATTGATTGCTGCGACAATACAACGGGTTGATACTGGTCTTACAAGAGATGTGTGGGGAAGTTTTGAAAATTTTAGTGTACCTTCTGATGCAAAATTTTATTTAGATGAAATAACAGGTGCAAGTGAAAAGCTGCGTGACTTCTATGAGCGCCCTTTCTTTAAAGAGAGTGAAAAGCTGCGCGAATTTTGTGAGTGTCTTTTTTTTAAAAAAACCGACGATAGAAAGAAACAGTCTTATGTTATTACTCCTTTGGGATATTTGGGCCAAAAGATAGGCATGATCTTCACAGTACTTGATGAGCAAAACGTGAAAGATTGTGAGAGGAAGTTTAATAATATTGCTAGAGAGTTTGCTTCCCTATTATTTCGTTCACTACAAGCTCAGGCTTACCGTAAGACATTGAGTTTATTGGACGTTAGGCATCCTAAAGAAGCTTTAAATATTCTCTGTGAAGTACTGCCTTTGGTTTTCAATATAACTGCAATAGTCTTCCATATGGCAGGTAACGAGAAATCAATCTACGGTTTTCCATCTGCAAATGAAGGAGAAATATTTGACCGATTAGATGAAAGTCCTGAACACAAAATAGTGACAAATACTCTTATTGAATCTAACTTCATATTTGCAGGAAAACATGCTTATGAAGTAAGAAGTTATTCTAATGAAGGTGACGTTTACTCATCTGAGCAATACGTTAAGGACGGACCCAGGAAGATAAGAACCCGATCCCGATTACTTCTTGATATCTATCCTGAAAAACAAAAGAATTTACCGATCAAAAAGGGTACCCTTGATATTTTTTTTGATCTCAGTGATTATTCTCTTCGTCGGAATGCGCCAGACATTGTGAGAGAAATCGTATTTATTGCCGATTTGATTTTTGAAGCTGCATGTCAGAAACATGCTGTTATGCAGAAAAGCTTGAAATCCGCAGTGTCTGCAATCATGGGGCGCAACATGTCCCACAACATCGGTTCGCATGTACTGGCCCGGTATAGCAGCGCCGCCGGGCGGGTGGGTGAACAGCGGACTTTTAATTCCGCTGGCGAATCAGGGAAGAGTGCCTGTGAATGGGGTGTGGAAGATCATCGCTCCGTTTTTTTACGCTACCTGCAACGACGGATGGATTTCGTCGCGGAGGTTGCGACCGCAGAGAAATCATTCTGGACGCAGCCTTTAAGCCTTTGTGGAGTCCTTTCCGCATTGAATCTGGATGCGGAAAGGACTTGCATTAATAAAAAAAAGGACAGAGTAGAAAAAAGAACCTTCGAGCCGATACTGCTCTCATATATCACAGGTAAAGAAGGCATCAAGGCCTGCGTGGTTATGGACGATAATTTGAAAAATGTAGATCCATACTTTGCTTGCCCTGGTGGAGAGGTTGGGGCGCATGCACTCTATGTTATTCTGGAGAATATCATTCGCAACAGCGCCCGCCACAACAAAAATTTAAAACGCAATCTGATTAAGCTCCATGTAAAAGTAGAAGAGGCTAAAAACCCTGACCTCTGGTGCGTCACCATCATTGACGACCAGACAATGTTTGATGACAACCGGACATTGTTTGAAAAGGTGGAAGAGATCAACGGGATCATAAGCACTGAACCTATTCTTAACCAGGATGGGAGCCCCAATCCAAAATACTGGGGCATCCGGGAAATGCAGGTCTGTGCCCACTACCTGCGCGGCTTACCGATGAGTGATCTGGAGGCGGGTACAATTCTGCCACAAGTATTGGAGGCTTTTGCTCACGATAATGGGGATGGAACGAAATGTCGACTTGCTTACCAAATATACCTGCAGCGGGCAAAGCTGTGCGCGTTGATATGCCCTAAGACACCCGATCTTATTAACGAACATAAAGAATTTATCAAGTCAAAAGGCATTGAAATCTTCGATGCTGTTCCCGATATCGGTCTCTTAAAGGGTTACAGTCATCTTGTGATTGATTCCGACATAGCAAAGATAAGTGTAAATAAAAAAACGAAGAATAACGAATTGAAATTTAATGGGAAAGATCCAATTCCTCTTTGGCAACTGCCGGTGCGAACCAGTGTCGTAGAAGGGCCTTTTATACAGGAACTTTTGAATGCATTACCACATAATTTCAACCCCGAGGACCAGCAGGAATATTCGTCACAAAAATTCAACCCGGAGGATTGGCTTGAGCCCTTACATAAGAGGATATGGAAGAAGTACCGCGATAGGCTGGGGCGGGGGAATGAGTGGCTGGGAAAGCCTATCAGGGCATTGGTTGGATGGCAAGAAAAGGCTGACAACATCATTGAAGAAGGCGATTGCCCAAATCAATTGTTTTGCCATGCCCTGAAAGGACCCAACTCAGATTTTGCATACAAAGTGTTTGGGAATTCTCCCAGTATTAGTGATCAGAGATTAAATTGCGCTTGGATAGATCATGGAAGCGGTAATGATTTTCAGAAAGAATATCAAAACCCTAACTTGCTAAGCGCCGCAGTGGAGTATGACTATGGACAACCATTTGTTTTTGCAGAAATACTCGACAGCCAAAGTCCTCACAAACCTTTCCTGGAGAAACAACGGAATAAACCAGAGACTGGCAACGAGCTGGTGGCCGCAGCTTTGGCCAGGGTGATTGTTCTGGATGAAAGGGTGCAGAATGAATTACAGGATCAGGATGGGAACCCGCGAGAATACCGTTCTGGTATACACTACGAGTCTCTCTGGCCCTGTATGGGTATATGGGTTCCGAAAAAAGATCAAGTTGATCTAAATAGACCGGATTTTGAAATGATAAAGTCTTTTCTTAAGGCGCCAACCCAGAAGTCCGATCATTTGCTTCCCGACTTTCTGGTGCTACACCTGACTATCCTGGAAAATCTGAAGGGTCCGGAACATGAGTGCGAGGCGGAAACTCTCAAAGAACTTCTCAGAGGAACAAGCGCAGAAAGCGACTGTGAAATAGTTATTGTCACAGGACGGGGAGTGCCATCGCTGAATCGTCATGACGGCGATTCGAAGATTTTGCCAACCAGATATTTGCCTATTTCCGCCCTCTTGGGGTATCTGCTGGCACGACCGAGCAAGCTTGCAGTGATGCGTGCACTGTGGAGTGCGGCGGCGGCCAGCTAACGTGAATCAATAAGGAGGATGATATGCCTACTATAATCGGTTTTGTGCCCAAAGACAACGACTTCCCAGTATTACCCGTTGGATGGAAAGAGGATGGGAACCAGATTGACACCAAATATCCAGACTGGCCGAGTGAATGCCAATTGATCCTTCTGGATGATGATGATTATGCGAACTCAATAATTCAAGGCAACAAGAAATCTGCATTGTTGATCCAGCACCTGTCAAAAAATGAAGTGCATAAGAAGGCTCAACAGGAAATGCTTACAAGCTGGAATTGGCTCCCTGCTAAGATTGAGGAGTTCCACCGTATAGAAGAGAGCTATGTATTCTGGCAAGATATTAAAGAGCTACTGAAGAGTAAAGATGATAAGGCGAACAGGAAACAAATTGTTTATGAGATGACGAATCGATACGGGATTGCCCATGCACTGCAAAAACTGGATACCCTGGCAGCATGGTTCATCTTGTTCAGCTCTACAACTGTTGGAGCGGGTAAATACAACGAATTCTATAGAGCTTTTCACAAGAATTTCGACTTATTGCCCGATGATAAAAAGCAACTGCTTGGCCCTTTGATAAAAATTCCGGCTCATTTTCTTAAGGAATTAAATTCTATCGCTTCAGCGCACATTACCTTATAGTTGAGCAAATAGGAACAATATCCATGACCAGATTACCACATTTCCCTGCCGCCGAACTTGAGTCGTTTTACTTTTGCCGTATTCAGGCTCTGAGCGCTGACATGACCAAGGAAGCTTTGACCCCTCTGTTGATTCGGTTTTGCCACTGGACGCCATCCGGGCAGTGTAACCCTTGGGCGGGGTTTCGTGCCGTTCTTGATGAGACACAGATTGCCGAGGCCAAGGGTAAAACAAAACATCCTGCACTGATTTTCGGGATGCATTCATCCAATTTCATCCCGGTCAACGATGACACTGCCATACTGGACTGGCCCGGTGCGAAATACCTGCATTATGACGTTGACGATACAGGGCTGAACGCTGCACTTAAGGGTTGTCTGGCCAACTGTTCTCAGCCACTTCCAACTCATCTGCAGGCAAAGCAGACTCCGCAGGCGCTCTTGAAGCTGCTGGCAATTGTTCGGCACCAGTTTGAGGGTGAAATTGATCCTATAGAAGATCGCCAGGATCATCTGAGTGAGGTCTTGAACGGTGAACAGTTCAGGCCATCACATGCCGAGGTAACTCAGGTCTTTACGTTGGATCAGGAGAAGATGCTGGAACGTCTCGACGGATATACGTCTCTTTCCCTGGCTTTGGCCCCTGAAGTTGAAGGACTTAAGCCCTTCAACGAGGCGTTGCAAACGTTTCGCCGGCAATGGGAAGACGTTTCTAAATTGGCGCTGTTGATTCCGGATGGAAGTCGGACAGCAACGCATGCGGCCATAGAGGGATGGGAACGGGTGCAATTGACGGTCGAGCAAGTAATTAACGCATTGCAGTCACTGGAAAAAGCATTGAAATCGAGTTTGGAGAAAATCAAATGACGCAAAAAGAAAACCCCTCGGCACCGTCGGATTCTGAGGGAAAGGACGGCCGCAAGAAGCTATTGCTCATCGATGACCAGATCGATAAGATGAAAACACTCTTCGAACATCTTAAACCCTGCGGCTATCAGACCTACATCGAAGCCAGTCCCGACAAGGCAATCATGACCATTCACGATCTCCGTCCCGATGTGGTATTGCTGGATCTTCACTTTCCCGGAGATGATCTTGACGCCAGTGGCGAGACGACAGGCACCAGGTTGCTGGGGCAAATTCAGCACGAATATCCTGAGCTTCCGATCGTTATTTTTTCAAAAAAACTGAGTGATGACCGTCTGTCGTTAGACTCCATGGGCCCCCAGCGCTATTACGACAAAGAGAAAATGAGGCAGTTTACGAAAAAAAGCGATTGGGCCGCTGATTTGACCTTAACCTTGGGACAAACCATTGATGATAAGAAATTAAAGAAAAAGAGACCTGCTGAACTCGATGAGGAAATGGGGTTTGTGGTCGGCACAAGTCCTGTGATGGAAAAAGTGATGGAAGCTATCCGAAATGCAGCCGGAAATGCGATGACAGTACTGGTCGAAGGTGAAACCGGTACCGGCAAAGAGTTAGTGGCAAGGGCCATTCATCGGCTGAGCGGCCGAAAGGGATTCACCGCTGTCAACTGCTCAGCAGTCCATTTAGAGACGCTGGAAGCCAGGCTGTTCGGTCATGAAAAAGGTGCGTTTACCGGTGCAGACGCGATGAAGATGGGCCTATTTGAATTGACCACAGGGGGGACGGTTTTCCTTGATGAAATACAGATTATGCCTGCATCACTTCAAAGCAAACTGATCAGAGTTGTTCAAGATAACATGATTGTACGTATGGGCGGCAAATCTGAATTTCCAGCCGATGTCCGTCTTATAGTTGCAACCAACAAGCCAGCGAAAGAGCTCGTCCATGAAGGCCTTTTGCGTGAAGACCTTTATTACCGGTTGAACACTTTATTTATTACACTTCCACCATTGAGACAGCGCATGGAAGATATTCCGTTACTCTGGTCCGCCTTGATAGAAAAAGCCAACAAAGCAGCAGGGAAGACGGTGATGACGACGCTGCGCAAGGAGGTTCGCGAACTGTTGGATCGGCATGCCTGGCCTGGCAATATCCGGGAGCTTGAAGGTGTTATTAACCGTGCGGTCGTCAACACGAAAGGCAGTTTCATCGCGCACTGGGACATTGTTTTCGAATCTGAGCCGACATGCTTTGAAATTGAGCCTGTCACAACAGTGAGACATGAAGAGGGGCATGCGAAACTTCCTTCCGATATTGACGAAAGTGTGCTGAATCATGAAAACAGCGAGGATATGAACCGTTTGTTTCAACTTCCTGCCAGCCAGCGCTGGGAATATCTCATTGCGAATACTGCGGGCGATTCGCGAAAAAGTGTATTTGTAGAAATAGTCCGCAGGTTGAAAACCAGTCGTCCACACAAACGCTTAACCGCGAAGGAACTCACGGAGTTTTTGTGTGGTGAAGAAGGCGAAAGCATTGAAGATAGGAAAAAGTATAAAAATAACTACGATAAGGTCCGTTCAAGACTATCAAGCCTCAAGCTGGAGCTAAGACAACTGGACTTCAACCAATGACGGGAGAATGGTGACGGTTATGGGGGAAATTGCCAAAGAGTATGTGGATCTTTTGATTGAAAAACTCAAAAACACCGCTCAACAATATGCCGTTTACGATTATAGCAACGACTTTGATAAATTTTGGCAAGCCAAGTCGACAGGTAATGGGTCAAATCAGTTTCCTGAAGTTATCTCTGAAGTAGGTCAGTCCTCACACTATGTTCTCATTATCGTTTGGGACAGCCTGCCCCAGGAGGATGGAACGGCCAAACTCGGTCCACATCTGACACCGCTGGACTGGGCATTGGCGTTTTCTACTAAGATGCTAAGACCACCCGGAAAAGACGAAAAAAAGAAGATAAATTTCCTGCCATTTTGTATCCATATCGTCGATCTCACGTCAACCCAATTCGAAAATGTCTTCGCAATGCAAATGGCCGCTTCAATCTGCGAGGCCATGCCCTGGGTTAAAATCTATGCTCCCCTGCCCCGTGGCAGACGGGCGTATGAAAATCCATTTCCAGTTGAAGGACTACAAACGGGAGATTGGCCCAAAGCTGAAACAATGCTGTCAAATACCATTGGAAGCAGATCTTTATATCAAATGGAGAGTTTAAACAAAGCTTGGCAGGCATGGGTGGTGCAAAGCAGAGATCACCATGATGTGAACAACATCATCGGTCCTGACATTCTGGCAAAAAAAGGCAGCCCAAGGCGAGATGGCCTGCCTGCTGCTTTTCTGACCAGGTTGGGTTGGACTGGGTACGATCTGGTTCAAGCAGCAGATTGGGAATCTTGGAAAATTTCCGAGGCCATTCCGAAATTGTTCAATCGTACGCTTTCCGTTCTGGTTATCGATGATCAACTGCAACAGGGTTGGGGACGTTTTGTATGCCGGCTATTTGATGCTGAAAAAGATTATATCGAAAATTCCGCTGTTGAATCCAGCGAGTTCATTAAATTGAACAGGAATAATAAGATCGTCAATATATGGGGATGCCTGGGTTCTCAACCATTAATAACCTTTCTTACAGAAAAAGCCACCTTTAATACCCGAGATTATACTCAACAGGTTATAGAAGTTGGGAAACAACGACCGGAAGTTATTCTGTTGGATCTTCGTTTGTATTCGCGCCTGGAGGAAGCCCGAGACAAAGCGAGGAAATTGTGCGAGTTCATTTTGGATCGGGTGGTAGCACCACTAGCTTGGCGGGAGATCGATCATGAAGAAATCAGAAATATTCTTAAATGGGCCAACAGTGCGTCGGAAAGTAAAGAAGCGACGGATAACGCATTGCTGCTTCTCCCCAGGTTGCTTGCTTTGGCGCTACCTCTAACTCCGATAATTCTGTTTTCTTCTACTGGCCAAGCAAAGATACGCGAGAAGCTTAAACCCTATTGGAATATTTTCACCGGCTTCGAAAAACCTAGAGTTCTCAGCAATCCAGACTCCGTCAAAACATCTATCTCCGCGCTCCACGAATGCCTTGATAAGGCCGTAAGCATGATGCGATTGAAGTTGCAATTAGCGCATGCTCAAAGGGCAGTGAAGAAAGCAGAAGATGAGCGAAAGATCATGATAGATGGCTGTTCGCTTACAAACCAGCATATTGAGATTTATGCGGATGAAACTAGAACTCTGGAGGAAGGCATCACCTCAGGATTGGCAGTTTGTGTGTATCCTGATTGCAGTAAAGCAGATGTCCTTCAGGAGATATTATTAAAAGAACATTCAAAAGGCGGAGTGGTCTGGGCCAAACTAAAAGAAAGCGTTAACACGCCTGTTCTTGAAAAAGGGAGCGAAATTTCAAGCGACAACGCCAAGGGAACTGACCAGGTCGAAAAGCTTGTTAATTTATTGAATAATAGGGCAAGTGAGTTAGGAGAAAACCAGAGACGGCTCTGGTCTGTTGTTGCGACAAAAGTACCAAAGTATATTCCGAAAGTAAGCAGGAATATTTCTCTTGCATCTTTTCCAGATGCTTCCCTTGATGATGCGCTGCGCTACAACATCGAATTTACGTTATATGTTTTGCTTCCGTATTTCAGTATGGAAAATCAATTCAGTGGCACAATTCAAATCCATCTTCCTACAAGAGTTGTCCCATTCGGTAATTCTATGCTTATTGCTTATGATCTTTGCGACGCATTCGATTTAGGGCCTTGTTATCATGATCGGAAAGCAAATGCATACTTGGTTCCAACATCCAATTTTGGCGAGAAGGAATCTAAGAAAGTGGGAACAGCGTTCCCACTAGTTCGCGGATGGCTGCACGAATGGCGAGAAGCGAGTTCTATTTATGAACAGATTAAAAAAATTATGGTCACATGCTTATCGAATGGGACGAATGAAGGCATTACTCCTGACGAAGCCAAACAACGCCGTCTTTTCCACGACATTGCGGATTGGGTGTGTTCGGCTAGCACAAAGAAACAAGTTTCTTTCAATACCTTTAAGTGGCCATTGCGTGATACCCTCATCAAGAATAAAGTATTTAATCTATGGTTCACCAGTACGGATGGCACGTTAAAGCATGAAAAAGCCAATTATGAGTTTGATTTCAGCAACGGTATTGAATTGCTAAGTGCCTTCAAGGCGTCCTTCCGCGGACCTTCAAGCGAAAATGATGCCCTTTGGTTAATGTTAAGGAATACGAATATCGAAAATTGTGACATGCGACTAATAGATAGTCCTTTCTGTCAGCAGCAGCGTTTAATTCTGTGGATGCTCCGATTCCAACTTAATGGTGCTCATGGTAGATGGCTTCACTCTCTCCTCCCAACCGAAAGCGGTATCCTTGAAAATTCGCCTTTAATGCCTGACCAGCCAGTTGAGGAACCAGAATCTGAAATACTCGAGTCAGACAAGATTGTCAGCCTTAGCAAGGAAGAGACAGTCCAACTGTCAGAGGAAGAAATTTATTCCACGCCAGCTTTGCCAGAGCTAACTCCACAGGTTTTGGATGATGCCTTCATCAAAGAACGCTTTCCAGGGTCCACTCCTTATGTGGTCGTTTTTTGTTCCAAAAGAGGTGATATTTTCTTTAAAAACTATGGTTCTACAGAAACAAAAGGATCCCATTGGACGAATAATCAAGATTTTGCTTTGCAGCTATCCGGTGACGGATGGGCAACCCCTCGTATTGTTTATGGGCATGAGATTAGTAGCTTGACCGGCGATCCTGAGTTGGATGACTCTATCTCAGCGTCTTCAAGGGAAGTAAAACGCTTATGGCTTGATGCTGCAAAGCTGGCGGATGGGCGATGGAAAGTCATCGGGGCAGTTTGATTTCCATTTCAACGACTGATGCCAAGCCTACGGTAGGCATAGTGATTCCCTGTTATGGGCAAGTTGACTATCTATCACCGGCACTAACGAGCGTTGCCTTACAATCTACTCCACCAACGCAGGTAATAGTTGTATCAGATGAGTCTCCTGCGATGCTACGTTCTGCTATTGACAAATCAGTCTGGCTACCGGGCTTACCAGATATTCAAGTTATAGCTGAAGGCAGAACCGGTGGTGCCAGCGCTTCTCGAAACGCAGGACTTTCTCAACTATTGACAAAATGGGCAATTTGCCTTGATGCCGATGATGCGCTCCATCCGGACTATATAACTGCAGCACTGTTAATTGCGCGGACCGATGATGTCGTCGTTTTTCCAGATTTTCAACGTTTCGGGGTGGAGCATGGTGAAGGTCGCATGCCGAACAAGTTTGACCTATTTGAACTATGCAAAGCCAACTTCATGATCGCACCGTCGATGTTTCCTAAAATTGCATGGGAGACCGTTCGACAGATTAACGGCGAGGGGTTCTGTTCTGCTTTATGGAATATAGGGGGATATGAAGACCAGTTGTTCTTCATCGAATGTGCACTCAATGGGTTCAATGGGCGCCACCTCTCTAAGCCATATTTTCTGTACCGTCGCCACTACGCGAGCCAAACTCAACGGGTCGCATACCGTACCAATATCAATCAAATACGATCCTTCATGAAAGACCACCTCTATCGGCACTATGGGTTCATAATGCCGATGTCGCCAGTTAACGAATTCACACACGAGGTACCCAGATGGTGATGACTGACCTACGTCAACGTAATCACACTCTCAATCTTCAAGAGTTCCGTGAGGGCGCACTTTTGCTGGAAAGCTACCCTACAGTGATATTTGTGGAACTGACTCAGAATTGCAATATGAAATGCACAATGTGTCGCTCTGCAAGTTCTAATTCCGCTTCCCTCAACATGAAAGATGATCTGTTTAACGAGATTGCTCAACAGCTATTTCCTGCCGCGATGATGGTGGATCTTCGTGGCTGGGGAGAGAGTACAGTCAGATCAGATTTCGAAGAGAAGGTACAAAAGACCATCGACTACGGTCCTCGAATTCGCCTAGTGACTAATGCACTCTCTCTTCGCCAATCAACTTGGCAGTTATTGATGAATTCCGGTGCACAAGTTACCGTTTCCGTTGATGCCGTCGTTCAAAAAACAGCGAATCTGCTAAACCGGGGCTGCCTGGTACAGCTTAAAAAATCACTTATGAATGGTGCCAATGCTGCCGCAACTTCAGCTTCAGACCCAACCATCAACTTCAATACTGTAGTTTCCTCACAAAACATCTTGGAGATCCCTGCCATAGTTGCCATGGCATCCGAGTTCGGAGTGCGACGAGTCACACTCTTTCCTGTTGTCGCAAATCGTGGTAGTCAACTCCACATCGAACGGAAACGGTCAGATATCGGTAGAGTTTTAGCTGATGCCGCCCAAGTTGCGCACAAAGAGAACGTGGAACTCCGAATCGGCGCGAGCATAGATGAGGAATACGTCAACGCAGCGGGCCTCCCCACCCGTTGTATACATCCCTGGTCGTATGCCTACATCTCCCACACAGGAGCAGTTGGCTACTGCGATCACCTGATCGGGCACGAATCACTCACTTTGGGGAGGTTTAGCGGCGATTCCTTTGCTGCCACTTGGAACGCTCATTCGTTCCAGGCACTAAGGGCCGAACATTTACTCCACCACCAGACCACACCTTTTAATCGTAATCGCTGCGGGGAATTCAAGCACTGCAACTGGTGCTACCGACGTCGTTACGTCGATTTCGAAGATGAAATACATCCATCGAACTTTGAGCGAGTTGTCGGTACCAGTGGTCATGACCCAACCGAAGTGTTGACCAAAGGTTCATTTCTCAGAGATGACTTTCTAAACGGAGGGGGTGGGCTATGAGAGTTGAACTGACGATCGCCGCTACTGTCACCCACGCGGTGATTGAGGTGACATCACGATGCAACTACCATTGCAGTTTCTGTGCAGGCCGCCACATACATCAGGGAGACATGGATCTGCGAATGTACTCATTCGTACTATCTCAAATACCCAATCTGAAACACCTCTACTTGTCCGGAGAAGGTGAGGCGCTTCTTCATCCGAACTTCTTCGAAATGGCCTCCATGGCCCGAGACAGAAGTGTCAATCTCTACCATGTAACAAATGGGTCGCTCCTAAGTGAAAGGATTTGCGCCAAGCTGATTGAGACTGGCTTCCGCGAGATAAATATCTCGACGGAAACAGTCGATCCAGGATCGTATAGCCGAATAAGAGGAGGTGATTGGGCACAGGTAATGAAGAACACAGTGTGTTTGGTTAAAACACGTGGCAATCGTTCATTGCCCATAATTAGATTTAACTTTAACGCATTTCAAAGCACGCTCAACCAAATTCCTAAAATCATCGAGCTGTCTAAGGCGATTGGCATCGAGACACCGAATATCTTCTCGCTGCAGAGCAAGATTGACTACGCTATAAACTATCCACCAGATATTTATGTCGAAATTCTTAACCCATCGCAACGCACGGAACTCGTAAGGGCTGTTCGTTCTGCTCCCGCTCCGGCACTTTTCTGGAATACTTTATACACAGATGGGAGTTCGGCTCCTTGTCCGTTTCTACGGAGATTCGTATGGGTCTCGCACAATAATACCATTGCGCCATGCTGCTATATCAAGGATCTTAGCGGTCGCTGGGGAGATGTGACGGCCGAAGGTGGAATTAATGCTGCTCTGAAAAGTCTGGAGCTTCAGAACCTTGAAAGTGAACTTAATCGCCAGAGAATGCCACAGGAATGCATAGGATGTAGCGTATTTGAATTTCATGATGGTTTGGAGGATTAAATGTCTTACGATCGCGTGATTGTTGTTGCCCATCCGGACGACGAAACTCTCAAATTCAGCTCTATCTTAGAAGGTGCATTGGTCGTATGTGTAACAGACGGAAATGGCCAGGGTAGAGGCTACCAACGGAGGCAGGAATTCAGCGACGCATGCAACTCCTTTGGAGCAGCGGGTAGCCTAATGCTGGACATTCCAGATGTCTATCCCCATCGTCTTCCAGAGAGGTTGATCGCCGAGAAACTGAGTCTGCTTTGTCTTGATGTAGGCTTAAGAGTCTATACACACAGCCCTTTTGACGAACACCCGCATCACAGAAGTGTTGCATATGCGACAAGCATAGTCTTCCCTGAACTAAATGTGGAGGCAATATCATCTCAACCATCGGAAGTTTACAGACTTACCGATACTGATTTTGTGAAGAAATTGAAGGTAGTGAACTCAACCTACGTTCTCGAAATACGTCCACAAAAAGACGATTACGTGATGTCATCGGAGGCAGTAGCGGCAGTTGAATCTTTTACCCAGGTTACCGCTGCAGACATAATCCGCGCCATAGCATTGACTCAGCCTGAAATCCGGTCAGAGCATCCCGATGTATGGGGATTCGATGTGTCACCATATGAATTGGAGCGCATGGAAAGGACCTTAGATGTAATGGTAAAAGCGTTCGAAGGTACGGTCCCACGTACCATAATAGAACTTGGTGCTTGCGAGGGCACAATGACTAGTCGATTGTGCGCCACATTTTCACAAGCGCTTATAAAGGCGGTCGAACCAAACCCACAATTTGCAGCAAGGCTCACTGAGAGGATGAAGCATTTCGACAACGTGACCGTAGTAGAGGCATCTGCACTGAATATCTCTCTTGATGCCGAAGTTATCATCGTGGCTGAGATGCTTTACTACTTGGTAGATTCTTTAGCAACTCTGCTATCAAACATAAAGTCAAATTGGCTTGTAACCTCCTACTTCGGCCAGTTCGACGCCGATGTCAGCAAACTACTACAAGGACTTGGTTGGAATGCGGTCACCACTGCCTCAGTTGCACCGCGTTTCGAACCCGTCGACGGCATCAGTAGTCGACTCATCGTCCGCCGCGCTGGAACCAACATTCGAGTGTGGAGGTCAAGATGGTAATTCTTGGGGTGAGTTCCGGGCATGATTCGAATATCTGCGTGGTGTGTGATGGTAACATAATCTTGCATGTCGAAAAAGAACGGTTGACTAGGATTCGATACGATACGGGATCGATGGAAGAACATATTCCAAGCCTCCTTGCCACCGTAGGACTTCGCATTGATGACATTGATATAGTTGCCAGCTCTAATCCCGTATGGAGTCACGTGCCTAGAACCGGTAGGGTTACAGGAGCCGAATATAATCACGAGGCAGGAGTCGGCCATGGAACGATCGATCTCTGTGGAAAAAGATATCCCATAGTGCAGATCGGTCATCATTTGGGACACGCGGCGTACTCTTACTTTCTTTCCCCGTTTCGTCACGCCGATATTCTTACCCTGGATGGAGGGGGTAACTTCTCCCATGGCCTTTTCTGTCGAGGTTTTGACAATAAGATCGAAGTCGTCGATGATCTATGCGAGCAGACCCTTGGCGTATTATGGTGTGCCTTGTCGATGCGCCTTTTTGGTAATCTATTTGCGGCAGGAAAGGTTATGGGACTTTCTGCATACGGTGAACCCAGTATCCTTGATGCTATAGTTCGAGCATGGGGATACACTACGACGAAAGGGAACTGTTCAGTTAGGCTTCCTTTTCCTGATTGGGACATGATTCCTAATATACCCGGGATTCCAAAGTCACTCATTGCGGAGTATACGTCGACAGAGGCTGCAAACGCTGCGGCGAGTGTTCAGAGCCTGTCTACAAAAATTGTGATGGACCTTATTGACGCCTATGCGGGACCGGAGTCTTCAGATACACTCTGCCTCGGTGGCGGAGTATCACTCAACTGCGTAACAAACGAGGTAGTTCGACAGTCAGGCCGCTATCGGGATGTGTTTGTAGGCCCTGCAGTCAATGACGCTGGGTTGAGTATAGGGTTTGCTCTCTATGTATGGTATTGCGTGATGGGAAACGATCGCATCGATGACCACATTAATCATCATCCCCCAACGCCCTTCCTTGGACCTGTATACACAAAGAAAGAGTTGCGGAAGGTGGTATTCGCAACGGAAGTGAATGAATACTTCACCAGACTCATTCCGGATTGGCGTGAGGCCAATCGCATCGTGGCAAAATTGATTGCATCAGGGAAAATTATTGGCCTGTGGCGGGGACAGTCTGAATCGGGGCCACGAGCTCTTGGGAACAGAAGTATCGTTGCAGATCCCAGTGATAGGTCAACGAAGGATCGGATCAATGCGAGTATCAAGTTTAGAGAAGGATTCAGACCGCTCGCGCCAGCGGTTCTTGCTGAACTGGCTTCGGACTTCTTTGAATTCTCTGGGAATAGCCCATATATGAGCTTTGCTCCAGACGCAAACCGAACTGGCGCAGAGACATTTGCTGCTGCTGTACATGTTGATGGTAAGGCTCGTTTGCAGACTGTAGCTGATGGCTGGGGGAGGAAGTTTAGGCATTTGATAGAAGAGTTCAAGGACATCACTGGTATTCCTGGCCTTGTTAATACTTCACTCAATACGAAAGGACAGCCATTAGCAGAATCGCCTATGGACGCTTTGGAAACTTTTCGACAGTCGGATTTGGATGGTGTACTAATCGAAGATACACTGGTTCTGAAAGTTGAATAATTTTGAAATGGAGTAAAAGTGAAAATTTATAAATTTAAAAACTATGAGCTTTGTTACCCGAACATTGGAACATTGCAGGTTCAACTCGATACTATATTTAATCTTCAGATTTACAAGCCATTGCACATTACCAAAAGCAATCCTTATTTTATCGATTGTGGGGCAAATATTGGCGTATCAGTATTTTATTTTAAGCACTTGTATCCCCAATCAGAGATTCTTGCTTTTGAGCCTGAACCAGCTATTTTTAATCTATTGGTAAAAAACATTGAGACAAATTACCTTACAAATATCACAACTATCAACTCGGCATTAAGCAATACTGGAGAAAACAAAACCCTGTTGTCTGATGGAAACGATAGTAGTAAGTTGTTACTGAACGATAAAATTGCTATCCAAACACAAAATAATTATGTCGACAAAATTGTGACTTGCGATCAATTATCAAAATATTTGGATCGTCAAATCGATTTCTTAAAAATGAATATCGAAGGCGCTGAAATTTTTGTACTAAAAGAGATAGGAAGTGGAATAAATAACATAAATGAAACTGTTATCGAGTATCATTATTTCTCGCATCAGGAGCAAGAATTACATATCTTACTATATTTATTGCATGAAAATGATTTTATTTATTCTATTAGGCATGTGTTTAGAGGATATGACAAATATTTAAATCCATTTCCTAAACAGGGAGATAACCTTAACCCTGACACACGATATTGTATTCTCATTTACGCATGCCGTAAATGTTTGCTGTAAATACTTAAACCTTCGTGTGGTTAGAAAAGATTGAGAATATACTTGTGTTGCATCCCATTCACCTTGCCTGATGATAGAATTCTGAGTAGAAACCTATAATGCCAGACAAATGGTCGGGATGTAAATCCGTCAAAGTATGACATCGAGATGATCAGATACTCATAACCTAATCGCTACCCACAAATATTGCTGCGGGACTCCAAATATTAACTGCTTTTGGAAGAAAGTCACAAATGGCCCACCCTAAAAAATATAACAAACAGGCACCTTGACGTTGCGTCTGAAATTGGCTTAACCGACATCTGTCGGTATTGCGTAACCGTTTAAAAGCAGCAGTTTTAAGAGGACATTACGGAGTTACCTATGGCAAAACGAAAATGCATGCAAATTTCATAGAGATTTTATTATGTATGACTGCGATTTTCCAGCTCTGTTACAATTTTCTTTTTCTCTGGATTGCATTCACACGATTTATCCATCGTATAAGGCAGGCCACAAAAGATGGGCTTGTGCCTGAGAACAAAATAGTACCTGGGCATCTGTCGAGATGGATGGTCGTATTGCCAGTCCTTTGCGAGGCGGAACACTTAAGGAAAAGCTTGACGTGTCTCGTGTCACACCCAGAATGTCTTTGCGACGTAGACATTGTTGTCGCGCTTGACGGAAAAACCCAGGAGGATGTTAATGCGTGTTTATTTGTGGTTCAGGATGTGCTCGGAAACTACAGCGGTTCAATTGTTGCTCGTGTTCATTGTGTCCCTACCAGCAGTACAGTTTGTGGAGGACAGCAGCGAAGGAAGGGAGAAGCAATCAACTTGGTACTCTCGCTTATGGGCAAGCACTGCGTTTGGGCACGAATTGGCAGTAAGGACCTTCTTTTTGTAAATGATACTATAGAAGAGAGAGAAGAGAGGTCCACGGCATTGCTTCAGGGACACAGGGAAGATATACGCCTGCGGGCGTTTAACATTCCCCATTCTGACTACCTGATGGTGGTGGATGTCGATGAGAAGGTAGATGCCGTAGCCTTCATGGAATTTCGTATGCGAGTTGAAAGTATGCCAGACGTAACTTTGGTTCAATGTCCTAAGTATGATTTCCCTAATTCAGGCACGATCTCTTCTATAGCATTCGCAGCCAACTACGATTCGTGGTTTCACTGGGAGGCTGGGTGGATCGAAAATAACGGGGTATTTTCTGTTCTCGGAAGCAGCTATTACGGTTCAATGGCGGCTATTACGATTGAACAATCGGGCTATAAAGAGGTGACTACTATAATGCTGAACAGTGGCCAAACCTTGTTTGTCAATTCGCTATTCGTTGAGGGGTACTCAATAGAGGACTACGTTTTTTATACACAGAAGTTGCTTAGATCTCGAACAGTACTACTGAACGAATCGATAGCAGTTGGGGAGGCTCCGACCAATCTTGCAGCATGGCTATCATTATGGTCGCGTTGGACATGCGATAACGTTTCCGTCTTCCTGAGTGTAACTCTTCCCGCACTGGTGGATGGGCGGATCGAAGGCATGAGTAAGAGATTGGCTCTCTTGTATCATGGTATTAGCTGGTTTTCCTATCCAAATGTTGCGTTACTTGGGCTTGGAACAATCTGGTACGCAACACAAGCTTGTAGTGCTGGGGCTGAGCACATAGGTAGACTAATGCTGTTCGTATTGGTTCTCGAGGCTGGGCGTAGACTTGTACCCACACCCCGAACTTCAATTCTACAACGTGCGTCCCGGTTTCTTACTGAGGTTGCGTTGTTTCCGGTAGGGATGCTTTATGTGTGTGCGGGAATGGTGAAGTGGTGCCTGAGCATCACGGTACCGATTGCAACACCAAGGGGGCGTGTAGGGCATCGTCCCGCTATGTGGGTAATTCTTTCATATCTCGTGTTCAGTGTATTGGTTTTCTTAGGATCTGCACTAATTTTATTTCATATCAACAAGTCTCAACAAGTCAGAATGTTAGAACTGGCATCTTTGCTCTTCGCGAGTTGGTTCCTCGTAGGGCTATCTCTTGTCGCGTTAAGTGAAGTGAATTCGTTGGTTAGTTTTAAATGGAGAAGCAGAGCTGGGAGGCAGCAGCAAGCACAGGTAACAGGAGCAGATCTTATGCACAATACACTTGGCGAAAAAAACCATCGAACAGTTATAGAATTAGCCCAACCATGGCGAAAATCAGACGAAATGAAGCTCGCCGCCAACCCTGCTGAACCCCAATAACTTTTACGGGAACTGTGTGAACATGCAAACAGAGGCCAGCAAACAACCAGAAACCTATCGGAATAAGCTTTTCATAAGGAATCTTACCGATTTTTAAACAGCGGATTCATATAAAACCCACGTTTAGAAAACCCCACATTCATTAACCTGATCTGGACATCTGTTTGAACGCACTGATTTTTTAGATAAACCATCAGATGAAATCGCCTGCGCCCGAAAATGCGCATCCAATGAGGAATGATCCGAATGTGATGTAGATCAAAGCCGGTGGCAGCGGAATAGTGAAAAAATACAATTTTGACAACCATGATCCAGATCGTTATTTCCAGCCGGCCTGTAAACGGGCACTGAACCGGATTTCCGATTCGGCGGATGACACGCTGATCCGGCTGGTTCAATATGTCTGTATGGTTTATGAAGCCATTCCAATTCAGCCGCCAGTGGCGTTTCCGTCGCTTTCCAACATATTTTCCGGTATGTTGCTGGTTGAGACCGACCCGGTGGTTCAGTTTCAGGCCGGGATGCAGATATTGAAAGCTGTGTGGGATGATCGCCTCGATCCCTTTGCCTCGATGCCGGAAAGACAGGAATGGGCCATATATATCGCAGCCAAAATGGCCAATCAGTGAGAGATTGAGGCAGATATAAAAATTGTCTGAATTCTGTCATCGGATTCCGGGATTCAAATTGCCTATCTCGAATCGAAACATATTGGCAGAATTGGAGCATTTTTCCATCAGGGATGTCAGGTTGGTATTTTGTTCAATCCTATATTTGGAAATCCACCCCTTCCGGAAATTCACCATTGCCGGAAACAAAACCGACGTCGGGCATTTAATAAAATATTTTGATACGGTTGTGCCAGGCTGGGGAGGAAGAGACGGTGAATCAAAAACCACCATCACATTTCATCACTTGTGACTCACAGTCAGCTAACTTTGTGAGCATCATTTCCTAGCATTTCCCACTTTTTTAGTTATTGTAACTTCGCAATTCAGTATTCACTTATTTCAAGATTCTGGTCACCAACTCCTTGCAACACCAATAATTCAGGGCTTTCAGCTCAAAATTTTTTCCATTTTTTGGAATATTCTCGCGACTTCAATAAGCTAATTGAATTTTGTAGTCAAGAGACGCGCACATCACTTTTCCAGACTTAGGAATGTTATATTTCAAAATATATCAAGATTTAGCATCTTGTTATTAAACATTTATATTGCAATATTTTAAATAATAAATATTTAAATCAAACAATGGCACGCTTGCTGCAAAAGACAGAACCGAAACGCAAACGCCAACCCAAAAAAATAGGGTTGCCAGCCTGGAAAGCTTCATCAAATTCGGTTATCCGAGAATATTTATTTGCCAATCAAATCTAAATTAAGGGAGGCACTAATGAAAACCAATATGGATACCCAAATAAATGATAAATCACTCACCATCCCAACGGGCGGGTTGAAGTCGTTAAGGGAACGCTCAGGCCCCCTGAAACAATTACTGGTGAGACGGGCGACAAGCAAAGCAGCCGGGAATGCGCTCACCCGTCTTGAGTTGATGAAAATCGAAGGTGAGGAAGACATTGCCAGGACCGGCATCAGCTTAGCTGTTGCTACCATCAAAACTGCGATGATCGCAAACGCAATGCCTGCCATCGGTGCGTTAACCACCCGGTTAAACGCTGCCACGACAGCGGTTGACCAGGCATTGACCAATGGCGGCTTGGGCGAAATATCGACACATATGAACAACAGAGATGCCAACACGAAACTCTTTCAAGAGCTTAAGGCGGAGGGTAAAATCGTTGTTGAAGAGGAGGCAATCCTCGCTGGCTTTGCTGAAGAGGATGCGGCAAAAGATATTGAGCGAACAAGAGTCAGAACTGCGGAGGCAAAAGAAGCCGTTGAAATGCTTCATTCATTCGCCTTGTCGGGGGTAGTGTCATCCAAAAAATATATAAATAAAATCATATAAAGGAGAGACTCATGAACCCCAGATTAATATTTGAGGTAGTGGCAAGGAACCGGGACCTGATCGAAGACCATCTCAAGACGCTTATGGATCTGAAAGTAACAAAAATGCCAGACCCATCTGTTGGGAACAGCATCTCCGATATTCTCGACTCATCCTTTACCGCGCATTTGCACGGCGCGCTGGAGTCGATTGCAGCGATTTCAGGCAATCAGTCATCAACAAAGCACTTAACATTGCCGTCTCAACCCGAGGCAGATATAACCCCGGTTATAGAGGCCGAATACAAGGTAATATCATGAGCAATTTTGCCGAAAGATTCCTGTCCAGACTGGGTGGATATAATCAAGCCACGCTTGAGCAGTTCCAGCGTGAAGAACATGAGCCGATCCTGAAATTTGGTATGGCGGTACTTATGTCAGCGTTGATATCAGCCTTCAGTTGGGGGATGGGAAGCTGGGCTCTGACAGATGGAGTATTATTGAATGATCGCATCATTGTTGCCATCTGCGTGGGTTTCTTCGGCTTTATTCTCGTGGCGGCCTTGGATTCAAGTTTTCTATATTTTGCGGATAGTACAGACGCATCTTGGTTCAATAAAATATTTTACGGCATCATCCGGGCACTCATTATTCTTATAGTTTCAGCAATAACCAGCCAGGCGATAGTGCCATTTCTCCTGCAATCGGAATTGCAAGGCCATGCGCTTAGTATGGCAGAGGAATCGGAGAAAACCCGACGTGTTGAGCTGGAAAAACAGCTTCGTATCACTTCCAAACAAGAGGCCGTAAACAAGACGAAGATTGAAGTCGAGCAACTGGAAAAAAGGATGGAAACAATCCCGGAGGATATTAAAATGCGATTTGTTTCTGTTCAACAGAACTGGAATAGATATGCTCAAAACATAAATAGGCGGATCGCATCAGGCCTTTCCCTTTCACAGGCGAAAGCGTCCTTGGCGGGAGAAGCTACCCGATGCGCCAGGCTGGAAAAAGAGGCAAATGAAATCAAAAAAGCCTACCTGCAAAACATACAGAATCAGCTACAGGTGGCGATGGAAGCAAAGAATCGCGCGAGCAATAATTTAACAGAAGCCGATGAGATTATTAAAAATAAGACTTCCCAGGCCCGTTTCATAGAAGATTCCGCATTTAACCCACACTCTGCAAAGGTACTGGGCTCGCTGATCGATAAAGATAAGAACGTGCTCTTTAAATATTTACTTGTCACCGGATTTTTTCTGACGCTGGAGCTGTTACCACTTATTTTAAAAGTTATTGTTGGCCGTACATTCGTTGGGGAAAAAATCGTTAATGAGAGAAAAATCAACCGGATGCGATTGCAGACGCGGGTTATTGAGGCCGATGGCGAGTTTAAGATAGTAGAGTCAGTCAGCGAAGCAGCCCGTGAGGCTTCCCTGAGTGTATTGAGCAGCCCAGAAGGGCGCACATATTTTTCACAAGTATTTGCTGCATATATGATGGCCATTGCCCCCACGGAGGCAGTGAATAAAATGATGCAAAAAATTGAGCGGCAGCAATACGACCTCGATGATTATGTGCGTCGCTTTCCAAGGTATGCTACGGTAATCATGGAGGCATGGTCTCGGGCAATAAAGGAAACCACATTTATTTTGAAGAATTGCCAAAGTACGTGATCGAACATCCGGCTTTTTCAGTAATACAGGTGATGACTCGATGATCAACAAACACATGCTGCTGACCGTACTCAATTTTTCAGCAATTGAGTCTGATTGCCGCCAATTGCTTTCCATTTGTTCATTGTACCTTTAACCTTGAAATGCCGCAATGGTTCCCCCACCTTATGATTAAACCTTTAAAGGAATGGCTGATTGCACAGTCGAGAATATCCATAGGTCCACAATATCTATGCGAAATAATTTCAAAGCTGTTCCTTTCGAATGAATTTTTCATCGGTCTTGCGGTGATGACTTTTTCACTGATTCTACCATTAATAAAAAGTGCCATTGTGTGTTTTTTATCTTTAACCTTCAATCATATGGAAGAATCAAAACGAAAGAATATCGTCAAATTGTTGAGTTCAATCAGTCGGTGGTCAATGGCGGATGTCTTTATAGTCGGATTGTGTATCGTGTTTTTTAAGGCTGAGGGATTCCATTTCCGATTTTCAGCAGGGTACGGGTTATACTTTTATGTTTTATCTTCTTTTTTAACATCCATGGCATATGGATTGCTGTCGAAGTTAAGCCACAATTATTGCAAAGATGAATATATTAAAATGCTTGGGCCGAATATCTCAAAATATTAAACGGGTTAACTAAACCATTGCTGGGGAGAAAAAAATGAACCGTATTCTTATTTTTCTGCTTGCAGGCATCTTGACTGTGGCGGCTTCTTGGCTGACCTATTATTTGTACGATCAACGCCAGACAGTAACAATTGTTTTTTATGATTCAAAGAATATAGATGCGAATGATAAAATTTATCTCCACAATCGCTTCCCGGTTGGAACGGTCAAAGATGTCGTACCACGGAACGACAAAGTTGCAGTGACTGTTCATATTGATAAAACATTTCGAAATCAGTTTACCAGATCCACAGCTTTTTTTATCACATCGGATGAAAACGCCGCTTCAGACGCCAAACTTAGAAAAATGTGCATACTGGCAAAAATATCTCCCGGGGTCCCTCTTAAAAATGGGGACCAGATTGATGGAATCGATTCCCCTATTGTGTGGTTCGGTATCGCCGCTGCAAAAAACGCCAAGGAAATTATTGCCGAACCATGGGACCAGTTAGCCAATGAAGTTGGAACGGCCGCTTCAGAAATTGAAAAGAAATTAAAAGAAATCGGGAAAAATCTAAAGAAAAGCATGACGGAGGAAGAAAAAAATCGTTAACATCCGCTTGACCATACATCACATTCCATCGCTTGTGACTCACAGTCAGCTAACTTTGTGAGAATATTTCATCCCATTTACACACCTTTTTAGCTTTTGGAATCCGGCAAATCAGCGTTCTCATATTTTCCTGATCCTGGACTTCAACGATTTGCAATACCAACAATACCGGGCGTTCAGATCAAAATCCTTTTCCATTTTCTGGGGTAATTTCACGACTTCAACAAGATAGTTTGGTTGAAGGTCAAGAGAAGCGCTTGGCTTTTCAGACTAAGGGAACGCCATGTTTCGACAAAAAACAAAAAGCTATAACATGCTGTAATGACTTATTTCACGGCGAAACTTGGCGCTGTAAAATTAATTTTTCAAACGCTGGCACGGTAGCTGCATTAAGACCTGCAAAACGCAAACGCCAACCCAAGAAAAGGAGCAGAAATATGAAAAGCCTGAAACAAACCGCCGCGATCCTTGTTTTTGTATGCTCGCTTCTTGCTTACTGCGCACAGGCGGAAGCCGGCCGTTTCTTCATCGTAGGGGTTGACGAGACCGGCTCATATGACCTGCGGAGTCGTAGCATGGCCATCCTTGAAAATTTAATCCTCGAAGTCATGGAACCGGGAGATGCAATGCTCGGCAGGCGGATCACCGACAAGAGCTACCTCGATACTCCGGAGATACAACTGCTTCCGCAGATACTCCTGATACCGGAAACGAGCCAGACAAAAAACAATACCTTCAATCTCCGAGCCAAACGCCAGGTCGAATCGGAGCGCAACCAGCAGAGCATCGTCCGCCTGCAGGCTATCAAGCACCTCCGGGCTTTGAAACCTGTAAAGGCTCCCAGGACCGACATCCACGGTTTTTTCGCAGCGGCCGCAGACCGGCTGGCAATGGCGGACGCCTATACGGAGAAATATGTTATCGTGGCAAGCGATATGATTGACAACCAGAAGCTTGCCAGCAGCATCGACCTTCACGGCGCTCGGGTGGTGATTCTAGCCTTTCAGAAAGACTTCGACCCGAAGAAGACGATGAAGACGCGGGAATACTGGGAGAAAACCATCTTGGCCATGAAGGCCAGCTCCGTTCTTTTCCTGAATCCTGAACAGAATATCACTGTGGCGCTTTCCCAGGGCGGCTCGTAACACCCTGAGGGAAAACATTACAGCCGCCAGATCTCAGATAATCAACCACGAACCCAAGGAGGAACACCATGTCCACCCCCGTCATCATCGCCATGATCGCAGTTTGTTTGGTAGCGGTGCTCTGCTGGCTCGGCGCCAACGGGGATCGGGTTCGGGAGCTTAATCTTTGCTTCTGGCAAATACCTTACAGCCCCCTACAGCATATTACCGAGTGGTGCCAGAATGGCAGGCGGTCGGTATTGGCATGGATGCGCAGCCAGGTTGATGCGGAGTCTTCAAGCACGGGCTCACCGCATATCATGTACTGGATTTTTGGAGCGCTTATCTATACAGGCCTGGCCGCCCTTTTTCTCTACTGCGAACTGGGGGTTCTCAGCCAGACATTCGACAGCCTGGGTCTGCCGGCAGACATACTGCCGGAAACCAACCCCGGCAGCCTCATGGCTATCGCGACCTGGGCCGCGGCAATCGCATGGCCACTGTTTTTGTTTGACGTCGTTGGGGTTACCCACCTTGCACCCTGGATGTACAGATTCAGTCCCTGGATGAAGAGGGGTTTTATTGCCTCCTGTATCCTTGGCACCAGTCTTGCGGCGCTGGCATTAGGCCTTTTCGCAGACTACAGGGCGCATATTATTTCCGATGTGGTTACCCCGGCTGCCAGTGCCAACCAAAGTCAGGCGCCAGTCGCCGGCGGACAGAACGATATTGATGCGGCCATCGCCCGGCTCCAGCAAAGCGCCTCCGCGCCGGAAAATTCTTATTCACCTCCGGCATGGATCCCGTTTGCGGCATTTCTCTGTGCCCAGGCTGCGATTATCGGAGCCGGAATTGTGAGCTGCAATGGCGCCCTGACCCTGTTTAAATGGATAATCCTTGGCGTTGCCACGGCGGCCGGGTTTTTGCCGCTGGCTTTGATCTCCGGCATTTTTACCTTGTTGCAGGCATTGTTTGACAGACTTGTGGGTTTTTTTCAAAAATGCCTTGATATTGCTATCGAAAACGGCCAGGCAATCCTGCGGAATTTTGGCTGGAAGCAGAAGGAAGATCAATCTGCTGATTCAACGGCAACTTCGAATACGGAGAAACCCGCACAGTCACATGCGGGCACTGCATCGACGCAAGGCGGCGGCACTGAAGCCAAGAAAGAGGAGTTTGCTTATCGGCCAAGCGCCAGCGGCTTTGACCCCATGGGAGTGGGTGCGGAACAGGCAACTTTGTAGCGAAGCTTGAACATACAGAAAGCATCATTCAGGGAGGAAGAAACTCATGTCCGAAGAAACGAGCTATACACCAACTGTCCAGACCAGCAGTGACGCAGCTTATGATGTGGTGGACACCGTGTTGAGCAGCCAGCGGGCAGCGGCGGCCGAGGCGGCACGACTGCGTGACGAATTGCGCGCCCAGCGCTGGCAAAGCGCACGGGAGCGGAATGAAACCTGGCAGCGGGATGTCGAAATGCGGATGCATTCACCGGCAGTAGGGCAATCTCTTCTTTCCCAAAAACTTAACGGCGGCGACAGGGACATCCTTGCGGTTAGGGCCATGTGTTCCGCTCTTGAACAGGGCAACGCCATTGGGACCCTGGCGCGTTTTGAGCATGGGGC
>Ga0268283_1000333_pt1 | contig 35988 bp, 30 predicted proteins | sample saktaG_13_FD_190140 | JGI IMG/M metagenome (GOLD analysis project Ga0268283, IMG submission 190140) | Saline water microbial communities from Sakinaw Lake, British Columbia, Canada - sak_2013_06_06_36m | ecosystem: Environmental > Aquatic > Non-marine Saline and Alkaline > Saline ...
ATAAGGAATAATTGATTTACTGAAACAACTACTGAAACATTTTATTAACTTTATTGCCCTTTATTACATTCTATTAATCAAATAATATTACCTTTGCATTGATTATCAGGGCTTTTAAATATGGAAGAATTTCTTAAAGTATGAAGGTTGTATTCCCTCCAACTCCACAGATTAAGCCCTGAAATGTACTATTAACGGTACTTTCGGGGCTTTTTCTTTTTTGGACCATAAAGGCTTTTCGGTTCTCCCGGGATATTTTTTACTTTTACATGGTTAAAACCTTCTCATGAAAAAGTTCCCGCTGCACTGGCAGATTCTTCTTGCGCTTATCCTGGGAATTCTCTATGGCTCATTCCTTGGTGAATATTCCGGTTATGTCGACTGGATGGGAGATGTTTTCCTCAGGGCGCTAAAAATGATCATCATCCCCCTGATTCTCAGTTCGATCATTTCGGGCGTAACCGGAATAGGCACTGCTGAAAACCTGGGACGGCTCGGACTCAAAACCCTCGTTTACTATATCTCAACCAGTTTGCTGGCCATTGTCACCGGATTGATGTTTGTGAACCTTCTGAAACCAGGCGTTGGAGCCGATCTGGGTTTAAGCAGACAGGTCGGGGAACTGGGCCTGGTGCAACAGTCGTTCGGGCAGATCCTCATCAACATCATCCCCACCAACATCTTTGAAGCATTCTCGCAGGCAAGCATGCTCTCCATCATCTTTTTTGCAATTTTGTTCGGATTTTTTATCAACCTGGCCAGTGAGAAATCCAGAACTTTCCTGACCACTTTTTTTGACGCGACTTTTGAGGTGATGATGAAGATTACGATGTTCATCATCCGCTTCGCTCCTTTTGGCGTTTTCGGGATCGTTGCTTTCCAGGTAAGCCAGTCGGAAAGCATTGGCGTGCTTGCTCAAAGCATGGGGATCTATATGCTTACGGTATTTCTCGGCCTTTCCGTCCATTCTATGATCACCCTCCCCCTCATCACCCGGTTTATCGGCCATGTTAACCCCCTGAAGCATTTCAAAGCCGTGACGACTCCCCTGCTGACCGCATTTTCCACTTCCTCATCATCCGCCACCCTTCCATTGACCATTCAGGCCGTGGAGAATAAAAGCGGAGTTTCCAATAAAATTTCCTCCTTTACGCTTCCACTCGGAGCTACGATCAACATGGATGGCACCGCCCTTTATGAGTGTGTGGCGGCCATGTTCATTGCACAGGCTTACGGGATCGAGCTCTCGTTTATCCAGCAGGCAATCGTTGTGATCACCGCACTCCTGGCGTCTATCGGTGCAGCAGGCATACCCATGGCCGGATTGGTCATGATCTCTGTCATCCTGACCGCGGTAGGTTTACCGCTGGAAGGCCTTGGATTAATCCTTGCCGTTGACCGTATCCTCGACATGTTCCGTACGGCCACCAATGTTTGGAGCGATACCTGTGGCGCCGTAGTCATTGCCAAATCAGAAGGAGAATCACTCAGGGTATAAACCAGTTTTAGGAAAACTTCGGTTTTTTCGCTTAACTTTCCTTTTCCCTTTCAAAATTGATGTCGACGCTTTGTCCCGTGTTTGCCGGGAAAGCGATCATCTGGCCGGTTTCGCCGTTTGACATTTTTTCTTTTATATTGTATCTTTGGACTAAGTAGTCCCGGATTCAATAATTAAAATCGTGAAAAATGAAACCATCATTATTAAATAAGGGGTTCATTACGCTGAAGACATACGGCTTAATCCTTCTTTTCACCATTTTTGGATTTGCTGTTTCTGCCAGGAGCCATCAGGGTTCTGATCCCTGGAACACCAAAGCAGATGTCCTGGTTAATAAATCTGCTTTTATTAAAAATTCCGGTGAACATCCGCCTGAATGTTTGTTTTATTCAAAAACGCAGTGCGGATATCTGTACCTTTTGCGCAACGGAGATCTCGTTTATTCCCGTCTGGGAAAAAGTTTGGATTTCCAAAAAGATGATTTGATCCGTGAAGCCATCGTCGATAAGAAATATTTTGAGTTTACAGAAGGGGTCCCCAACCCGCTTAAGGTTTCTCATTTTACCGGTAGAACAGACCCGGTATCAACTATCACTTCCACTGCTTTCCAGACCATTTGCTGTAAAGAAATCACTGATGGGATCTCATTGGAATTAGCAGCACAGGGTTCAAGCATCGAGAAACGGTTCTATATAAAACCCGGGGCAAAAACCAGCGATCTGATGTTTTCCGTTGAAAATGCCGAATTATCCGTTGATCCATCCGGGAAACTGATCATTTCATCCGGAGAATCTGTTTTAAATTATTCAAGACCTATGGCTTATCAAACCATAAAAGATAAGATCCGGATCGTGGATGTAGACTATTTTGTGCAAGGCAGCAAGTATGGCTTTACCCTTGGAGACTATGAGAAATCTTTACCCCTTGTAATTGACCCGCTTCTTGGGGGTACTTATGCCGGAAATAAAAATTATACCTACACCCATGCACTGGATATTGATAATGCCGGTAATATTTTCATCACCGGGTGCATACAACTCAACCCAGGGGATAACGATGTGTTTATCCTGAAATTCAACAATGATTTGACCCAGCTTCTGGCTGAAAATTATCTTTACGGTGATTCCAGTGAATCAGCCACTGACATTGTCATCAATCAAAGTGGAGAAGTTTACATTACCGGGTTTACCAAATCTCCTGATTTCCCTGTTACAAACTTAGCTTTTCAACAAACCAAGAATGACTCCAGCGATATCTTCATAGCCAGATTTAATAACAATCTTGACATCTTATCCTCAACGTTTTTCGGAGGAAACAGGGCAGATTGCTATTTATACTCCGTCCTTGACGTGGCCCCAAATGGCAATATTTACCTGGGATCTGATACCAGATCGACCGATATACCGATGGTCGGGACACCCTACCAATCATACAATGCCGGCTATGAAGACGGGCTGATTGCGGTTTTTAATCCGGCATTGACAAACCTGATCGCATCCACCTACCTTGGAGGAATGTATAGTGAAGGATTGCATGCATTACACCTTGATAACTCCGGCAATGTTATGGTGGGAGGTCATACCTGGTCCTCAAATTTTCCTCACACTTCCGGAAGTATTTCCGGCATCCCTGATGCCTATATCTCAAAATTGGACGGGTCTTTATCGACCATGCAAGCGTCTGTTTTTCTTGGTGGTTCAGCCGTGGTTTCCGGTTCCTATACCTGGGAAGGAAGCCTTGATATTGCAACAGACAACCTGGGAAATATTTTTCTTGCAGGACGAACCATGGCAAATGACTTCCAGCCCATCACACCCGGTTCATTCCAATCAAGCTTCCAGGGATACATGGATGCATTTATTACAAAATTTGATCCCGGGCTGAATGTTCTCCGCTCGACTTTTTTCGGTGGATCAGGATCAGAAGTAGATCATGAGAGCTTTTCCATTGCAATTGATCATGCCGGTTTCGTATGGGTTGCCGGGGCAACCACCTCAAAAGAGACCATGGGATTTCCTTTGATCAATACCTGTTACAGTACCATACATCAGGGATTCTGGGACGGGTTCATCTCGAAGCTGGATCAAAACCTGAATACCTTGTACGCATCGACCTATTATGGAGGGAATGAGAATGAAGTCATTCAGGATATCAAGATTGATCCGTACAATCATGTTTTCGTATGCGGGAATACCAATTCCATAGATCTGCCGACCACATTCAACGCATTCAGCACGGCATTATCAGGCAGCATGGATGCTTTCATTGCAAAATTCGATAGTGGGCTGACCAAATATAATCTGAGCACTGAAGAGCAGGAGGGCAGGTTCTCAGATGCTGTATTACTTACTGCATCCCCGAATCCGGCATCCCAATCTTCCTTGATCGGATTTTCTGTCCCGGATGATTGTTACGGCGAACTGTTTATCACAGATATGACCGGAAGGAGGCTGAAGACTGTCATCCAGGCTTTCCTGAAGAAAAACAGCTACACCTATCAACTAACACCCCGTGAAATAGAAACCGCTTCACAACCACTTCTTATTCATTTGTCAACAAACTACAAAGGGAAGGCTCATTTAAAAACCATAAAACTGGTTTTGGTGAAGTAGCTTAATATCCCGCATCAAGTTTCATGATCGCCGGGGAAAAGTTTTTTCAGCCATTTTACACCCACTTCCCGGTTGGCGATATAAAGCATAAAAGGCAGCGTCATCAGCCAGATCACGCGGGATTGATAACGGTCAATGACCGTCGATATAGCTCCGCAAACAAATGCGTTGACAAGTAAAGCAATCAGAAAATAAGTAAGAAAAAGTTTGTATTTCGGGTTAAATCCGGGGACAAAATACACCAGAAGGCTGCAAAAAAACAAAAACCCCATCAGATATGACTGGAACATATTCAATAGGGTGAAATCAAGTTTTTTCGTCTGTTGCCTGCTCTGGAAAAATTCTTTTACATTTTCCGGCCAATGGGCACGCATTGCGGTAATCGTGGATGAACCTTCCGCTTGTTGCGGAGTATCCCCCGTGTCAAAAGCAAAGAACTGCTTGATGGTTGCTTCCGTTTCCCGGGCAATCAGGCGCGGCCAGTATTTGGGCGTAGTGAAAATATCGCGTATGATCGCATTGAACTCATCTCTGTTTCCTTCCCATCCACCATTCTTATACAACGGACTGCTATTATAATCCCATATAAAATCCCAGGGAAAATTATGCTGGTAACTGCATAAATGGAGATGATATTTCGGACAGGCATCCTGAAGGTATTGTTCAAGGATACCGCAATCATAAAGCTTGGCCATAAAAAACACATGCCCATACCGCGATACCGAGAATTTCAATCCGGCATTATAATGAATGGTGGAAACGAGCAGGTAGGATGAAACCACCAGCAGCAGGGCATACAGGATGCGGTGTATTTTCACCTGGGCCCTTTGAAGGCTTCTCCTTGATCTTTTTACAATAAAAGCCGAAAGAAATATCAGCAGGATCAGGATGGCAATGATAAAATGCGAATTATGAACGCCTACTGAAAAAAGGAAAAGAACCGAGATCACCACCATTTCCCGGATTTTTAATCTTGGAACAAAAAGGAATAAGGCGATGCAGAGCAGTGAAACAGGCGCAAATACGTCAGGAATCAGCTGGCCTACATTTACGGATACCCCTGTAAAAAAAGTGATCAGGGAAATATAAACGAGATAATAAACCCTGAATCTGGAGGTGCCTGTAAAGTATTTAAAACAGTAAAACAGAAGTACTGCCACCGACAGGGCCTGTGCCAGCACATCCAGCCAGAGTGAAGTGGAAAGACTTGCATGTTTCAGGAAAATGCTGTACAGCATGGGCCGGTCGATGGGCTTATAATCCCAGAAAGCTGTCCATAAATAGGTGCCGGTATCGGAATAAAAAAACGGGAAACCATTGTAGAAAGCCATGTTGCACAATACGATGGCAGACAGTAAAACCAGGAGTGCATCCGCATAAAAACGGGCCGGGAGCGGATTAAAAGGATTCTTCCATTTCATGGCATGGCATATTTTATAACATCTCCGGCCGTAATGATCCCTTCACACAGGATCACCATGCGTTCGACCACATTTCGCAGTTCACGGATGTTTCCGGTCCAGTTGATCTTTTTCAGTTCTTCAAGCGCTTCGGGTTGAATATCCGTTTTAGCCTTCCCCATTGCAGCACCATATTCTGACAGGAAAAAATCCACCAGCAGGGGAATGTCGTCAATCCGCTTTTGCAGGGGCGGAACTTCGATCAGGATCACCGATAAGCGATGGTAAAGATCTTCGCGGAAATTTCGTTTTTGAATTTCTTCTTTCAGATTTTTATTGGTGGCCGCTATTACCCTTACGTCCACCGGGATTTCTTTTTCCCCTCCAACCCGTGTGATTTTATTTTCCTGTAATACCCGCAATACCTTTGATTGTGCGGACAGACTCATATCTCCGATTTCATCCAGAAAAATAATCCCTCCGTCCGCCTGCTCAAAATCACCTTTGTGCTGTTTGATGGCCGAAGTGAAAGATCCTTTTTCATGGCCGAAAAGATTGCTTTCAATAAGTTCAGCCGGAATTGCGGCGCAATTCACTTCAATGAACGGCCCATTGGCCCTGGAACTGAGGGCATGGAGGTGGCGGGCAACCAGTTCTTTTCCGCTTCCGTTTCCCCCTGTGATCAATACCCTTGCCTCGGTCGGAGCCACCTTTTCAATCATTTCACGGATGCCCTGCATGGCTTCCGATTCACCGATCATTTCATAGGTTCCACTGATTTTTCGTTTTAGAAGCCTGGTTTCCAGGATCAGATTTCCTTTGTCAAATGCGTTCCTTAGTGTGACGAGCAAACGGTTCAGATCAAGTGGTTTTGCAATATAATCGAAAGCGCCCATTTTGATGGCTTCCACGGCGGTTTCAATGGTTCCATGACCGGATATCATGATAACGGGAGCCTCGGTAAGCGACAATAATTGCTTTAAAACTTCAAGGCCATCCATTTTAGGCATTTTGATATCACAAAGGATGGCATCATAATTATTTTCTTTTACCATCCGGATGCCTTCCGGGCCGTCAGGAGCATCATCGACCGAAAACTTTTCATATTCCAGTATCTCCCTCAGGGTATTGCGTATGCTTTTTTCATCATCAACCACCAGAATCCTTGACATAAACCAGTTCTTTTTCCAAAGATAAAAAATGTTTCGGTAACTTTGTCAAATGGCCTTCGTCTCCCGTATCCTCCGCAAACTCTTTCTTCTTGTTTTTTTTCCTTTTCTCTTTTCAACCATCCTGCACGGGCAGGAGATCCTTTCCGGATCATTGAAATTCGGCTGGGCAGGAGGTTTGAACGCGCCGCAGTTCAATGCCATTGACCTCAACCTTGACGGGATCAAAGACCTGCTCGTGTTTGACCGCCATGGGAACAGGAAACTGACTTTTATCAATCATGGGACCCAGGATACCGTAGATTATACGTACAATCCTGAATTTGCATTAAAATTCCCCGATCTGCATGATTGGGTTATCCTCGCCGATTATAACTGCGACGGCAAAGAAGACATCTTCACCTATTCAAACGGAGGGGCAAGGGTGTTTAAAAATGTTTCCGATACTTCCCTTAAATTCTCCCTGGTCACCGACCTGCTGACCTCCTTTTATTACAACAGTTATGTCGGGATTCTTCTTACTCCGGTGGATTACCCGGCTTTAGCTGATATAGATGGAGACGGAGACCTTGACCTGCTTAGCTTTTTCGGTTTGGGTTCCTATGTGGAATACCATAAAAATCTTTCGATGGAAAAATTCGGCAACTGCGACAGCCTCGATTACCTCATGAGCGACCATTGCTGGGGTAAATTCAAAGAAAGTGAAGGCGGCAACCACATCACCCTGAATGCAGTTTGCCCCTATAAGCAAAATTATCTTATTCCGGAGACAAGACATACCGGTTCTACGATGCTCGCCCTGGATCTTAACGGCGATGGTTTGCAGGATCTTTTACTCGGGGATGTTGATTTTCCGAACCTCATCGCGTTAACCAACGGGGGAACTTCCGATTCTGCCATGATGATCAGCCAGGATTCAATTTTTCCTTCATACGATAAAACCCTGCGGCTGTTTTCATTCCCTGCGGCAGCTTATTTAGACCTGGATAATGACGGAATCAAAGATCTGGTGGTAACTCCTTTCGATCCCAGCCTGTACCTGTCGGAAAATGATAAAAGCGTCTGGTTTTATAAAAACACCGGCAACAATGAACACGCGGTTTTTGTGTTTCAGACGGAACGTTTCTTTCAGAACAACATGCTTGATTTCGGCACAAATGCTTATCCTTTATTGTTCGACTTTAACGGGGATGGGTTGACAGATCTGCTTGCTGGAAATTATGGTTATTATGATACTTCCTTTTATGAGAACGGAGTGCTTCATTCAGAATTTATTTCACAGCTTGCATACTTTCAAAACACAGGATCGGCCTCCGAACCTTTTTTTCAACTCATTACGGATGATCTTTCCGGACTTTCGGATTTGAAAATGCAGGCGATCTTCCCTGCGGCAGGTGATCTTAACGGGGATCATAAGCCCGATTTAATATTGGGTCAAATGGACGGAACACTCGTGTTTTTTCCAAATACCTCAACTTCACCCGGCAACCTTTCCTTTGGCCCCCCACAATGGAATTACCAGATGATCGATGTGGGCGAATACAGCGCTCCCCAGTTGTTTGATCTGGACAGGGACGGACTTCCGGACCTGGTGATCGGGGAAAGGAATGGAAATCTGAATTATTACCGGAACACCGGAAGTTCTGATACCCCGGGTTTTACCTTTGTAACAGATAGCCTTGGAAAGGTTAATGTAACCAATTATGCGATTTCCTATGATGGGTACAGTACCCCGTTTTTTTTCCGTGATCAGGAACAGAAAACAGGACTGGTGGTGGGATGCGAAGAAGGCAAGATCCATTATTTTAAGAATATCAGCCAGAATCCAGAAGAGAGATACCGGGAGTCGGACTCATTATTTTCTCTGATCGGAATTCCTCCAACTTCTTTTCGGGACGGATGGCGTACAGCCGTTTCCCTTGCCAACCTCAGCGATTCATACCATGCCGATCTGATTACAGGAAATTTTGCAGGAGGGTTAAGCTATTTCAGCCGGAAGCTTAATCCGGGTATCTCTGAAAACCGCAGGGAACCCAAGGTAAAGTTAAAGGTTTACCCGAATCCTGCTGATGCAATCATACGGATTGAGGTTGTCAGGGATTCTGGCAAAGGGTCCGCTCCATTTCATCCCTTTCAGGAGAAGGGCTATGAAGTCGTTAAAATTTTTAATTCTTCCGGAAATACCGTGTTTGAAAAACCAATCTCTAACTCAGTTACCATCCCGGTAACTGAGTTCCCCGCCGGTCTGTATCTCATCCGGGTAGGGAATATCAGTTCCAGGCTCATTATCACCCACTAATTCTTAATCAGGGTTTCTGAAATGCTTTTTCCCCAATCGGGGAGAGGCTCTGCATGCAAATTTGCCTGAGAATCTTCTGAACTGTTTTTGCAGAATTCATTTTTTTTTCAAAAAAGTTATTAACAAGTGGAGGTAAGTGGAGGGAAGTGGAGATTTTTATATATATTTACGCTCTGAAAAATAAGGTGTCAAAAACGAATCTCATCGGTGAATTTGAGTGCAGGCTGGACGATAAAAGCCGCATCATCCTGCCATCGGGGCTTAAGAAGCAGGTTTCTCCCCAGGCCCAGGATAAATTCGTGATCAACCGGGGGTTTGAAGGCTGTCTGGTACTTTATCCAATGGATATATGGAAAGAAACCACTGAAAACATCAACAAACTGAATCTTTTTGTCAGGGATAACCGCCGCTTTGTCAGGTTCTTCTATAACGGGGCGACCGAGCTAAGCCTTGACAATCAGAACCGTTTACTATTCCCAAAAAGCCTGCTCGAGCATGCAGGGATAGAGAAAGAGATCATTTTATTTGCTTATGCCGACCGGATTGAGGTGTGGAATAAGACAACTTACCAGCAATTGTTATCGAAGGAACCCGAGGACTTCGCTTTGCTGGCTGAACAGGTAATGGGGAAACAGGAAAAAAGCGATAAAACCGAAGATGTACCATAGGAGCGTCCTGCTGAGTGAAAGCATTGAAGCTCTGGCAATCCGCCCGGGCGGTATTTATGTCGATGCCACCTACGGGGGAGGCGGACATGCAAAAGCCATACTCCGGGAATTAACAGAAGGAAAACTGGTAGCTTTTGATCAGGATGAAGAAGCTTTGAAAAATAAATCAGATGACCCCCGGCTTGTCCTGATTCACAGCAACTTCCGTTTTCTTCGCAATTTTCTTAAGCTGTACCGGCTATACCCGGTCGACGGGATCCTGGCCGACCTCGGCATCTCTTCCCATCAGATCGACCAGGGTGAACGCGGGTTTTCAACCCGGTTTGAAGGAGCGCTCGACATGCGGATGGACCAGAATAAGAAAATGACCGCAAGAGATATCATCAACCATTATTCCGAAGAGGAACTGGCAAATCTTTTCCGCAACTATGGGGAAATCATAAATGCAAAACAACTTGCTTCTGCCGTCATTAAAAGCAGAAAGATAAAACCGATAGAAACAACCGGAGACTTGAAGGATGCTGGTAAAATGTGCGTGCGGAAAGGGAAAGAAAATAAATTTTTCGCTCAATTATTCCAGTCTCTCCGGATTGAAGTAAATCAGGAAATGGAAGTCCTTCAGGAATTTCTTGAGCAGGGTGTGAATGCCCTGAAACCCGGCGGACGCATGGTGGTGATTTCCTACCATTCTCTGGAGGATAAACTGGTAAAAAACTTTTTCAGGGCAGGAAATTTTAAAGGCGAGCTGGAAAAGGATTTTTATGGAAATGTGCTTTCTCCCCTCAGGGTCATCAGCCGTAAACCCATCATGGCTTCTGAAGAAGAAGTTCTTGAAAATAACAGAGCCCGCAGTGCGAGGTTGCGGGTAGCAGAAAAATGCTGATAAAAAGTGAAGGAAAACCTGGAACAACCTATAAGTGAACCGGATGAGGCTGCCTTAAAGCCGGTCAGAAAGCCAAGGAAAGCTACCCGGAGGGTACAGGAATTTCTTGGAGGGGATTACCTCTCGAAAGAATGGGTAGTCGGGAACCTGCCTTTTCTTTTGTTTGTTTCCGTTCTGGCCATGTTTTATATCGGGAATACCTACTATACGGAGAAGACTTACAAAGACATTGAACGTACAAAAAATGAACTGAAGGAACTTCGCTATCAATATATCAATACCCTTTCGGAACTGATGTTCCAGTCGAGACAAACAGAAATCGTAAAAAAGGCTGAAACATACGGACTGAAAGAATCTATCCTGCCTCCCTATAAAATCCTCTATGGCGGAGGTAAAAAAGAAAAAGAAGAATAAGAGATGGTTAAAAACATCAAAAAGGACATTTTGCTTCGCGTTTACCTGGTTTACCTGGGTGTATTGCTCTTTGGCCTTTTTGTGCTGGGGAGGGCCTTCTATATTCAGTCTTTTGACAAGTCGGTAATGACCGAAATAGCAAAAAAGCAGGAGATGCGTGTTTTTGGGATCGATGCCATTCGTGGAAATATCTGTTCCGATGATGGGACGCTGCTTGCCGTTTCCTATCCGATTTTTGATATCCGGATGGATGTAATTACCGATTCCATCACAGATGAATTATTCGCAAAAAATGTCGATTCCCTGTCGGTTTGTCTTGCAGGGCTTTTCGGTGATAAAACGGCTACCGAATACAAAGATTTGCTCTGGGAAGGGCGGCGGAACAATGAACGTTACCTTCTGATTCAAAGGGATGTCACTTACACCGAATTACGGAAAATGCGAAAATTTCCCATTTTTAAAAGAGGGAAATATAAAGGCGGTTTAATTGTAATACCCCAGTACCAGCGCGAGCTCCCGTTCAAATCCCTAGCTAAAAGAACCATCGGATATGAAAGTGAAACGCCGGATAACCGTGTTTATGTCGGACTGGAGGGATATTTTACCAAAAACCTTCAGGGGTCGGGCGGACAAAGACTGATGCGAAGGGTCGGAGGGGGCGCCTGGATGCCATTGGATCCCGACAATCAGGTAGAGCCTCAGAACGGGGATGACATCATCACGACCATCGACATCAATCTTCAGGACTTTGCAGAACAGGCCCTGCAAAGGGAACTCCTCGCCGACAGTGCCGATCATGGTTGTGTGATACTGATGGAAGTATCGACCGGCTATGTGAAAGCCATTGTGAATCTGGGACGTACGCCTTCGGGAAGCTATGATGAAATCTTCAACTATGCGATTGGGGAGAGCCAGGAAACCGGTTCAACTTTTAAACTTGCATCCTTCCTTGTAGCGCTTGAAGATGGCAAAATAGAACTGAATACCCCCATCAATTGCTCCGGTGGCCTGACCACTTTTTCAGGCCGGAAGATGGAGGATTCTCATCATGGGCTTGGCATAATTACAGCCCAGCAGGTATTTGAGAAATCATCAAATGTTGGCACTTCCAAAATGATCTATGCCGCGTATTCCGGAAACCCTCAGAAATACATTGACGGTTTGTACCGCATCGGCATTAACCGCCCCCTGGGACTTCAGATCTCGGGAGAAGGGAGACCTTATATCAAGACTACAAAAAGTAAATACTGGTCAGCGCTTTCTTTACCCTGGATGTCGATCGGGTATGAAATTTCACTGGCACCCATTCACCTGCTGACCCTGTATAATGCAGTGGCAAACAACGGAGCCATGGTAAAACCACTTTTTGTAAGTGAAATACGAAGGAACGGACAAGTCGTGGAAAGATTTAAACCGGTTGTGGTGAATCCCCAGATCGTATCCGCCTCTACCATTCAAAAAGCAAGAATCCTGCTTGAAGGAGTCGTGTCGGAAGGCACCGGTTCCAGTATTAAATCACCTTATTATAAAATCGCCGGAAAGACCGGGACGGCACAGATCGCAGCAGGAAACAAAGGATACCGTCAGGGAACCCGGCAAGTGCAGTATAAAGGGACCTTTGTAGGATATTTTCCAGCGGATAATCCGAAATATTCCTGCATTGTCATGATTGTTAATCCCAAACGTGGAAAATACTACGGAGGAGCCGTTGCGGCCCCTGTTTTCCGTGAGATCTCCGATAAGCTTTATGCGAGCCAGCCGGATATCATGATCCCCCTTCCGAAAGACACCGTTGCTTCACCCATCCCCTACCTGCATATGCCCCTGCCTAAAACCTTAACAAAGGGGAATATGCCCGATGTTACCGGCATGGGCTTAAAAGATGCCATTTTTCTGCTTGAGCAACAGGGACTGAATGTGATTGTAAACGGAAAAGGAATGGTGGTACGTCAATCCATTCCTGCAGGAACCTGGGTAACGAAAGGAACTCCGGTGATGATTGATTTACAGGTTAAAAAAGAAGAAAAATCAAAAACCCAGGCATGATGAAGCTGGTCGACCTATTAAAAGATGTAGCAGTGCTGCGGATTATGGGGGAAACGGATACCGGAATATCTTCCCTGCATTTTGATTCAAGACATGTTGCGCACTCCAGCCTGTTTGTTGCCCTCCGCGGCACCCTCAGCGATGGTCATCAGTTCATCGGGCAGGCCATTGAAAAGGGAGCCGTTGCCATTGTCTGTGAACATTTACCTGAAAAGACAGAAAAAAATATCACCTGGATTCTGGTAGCAGACAGCAACCGCAGCCTGGGTGAACTGTCTTCCAATTTTTATGAAAATCCTTCCCGTCACCTGAAACTGATCGGCGTGACCGGTACCAACGGAAAAACCACCACGGTCACTTTGCTGCATCAATTATTCCGCGAACTGGGACATGGTACGGGACTACTTTCAACCATTCAGAATAAAATCAACGATACGGTTTTTCCGGCTACCCATACAACCCCGGATCCGTTACAGATCAATGGTTTGCTTCAGCAAATGGTTGCGCTGGAATGTGCCTATTGTTTCATGGAAGTGAGTTCACATGCGGTTGATCAGCAACGCATCGCGGGACTCAATTTCGCCGGAGGTGTTTTTACCAACCTCACCCATGATCATCTGGATTACCACAAGACTTTCAGTGCCTACCTGAAAGCAAAAAAAGGATTTTTCGATCAATTACCCGATACCGCTTTTGCTTTGGTGAATAAGGATGATAAAAACGGGAAGATCATGCTTCAGAATACAGCTGCATCCAAATACACCTACAGCTTTCATGCAATGGCCGATTTCCGCAGTAAAATTATCGAGAACCAGTTCCTGGGGCTTCAGTTAAACATCGGGTCACAGGAAGTATGGTTCAGGCTGATCGGACACTTTAACGCCTATAACCTTTTGGCAGTTTACGCAACTTCTATGTTGCTGAAACAGGAACATACTGAGGTGCTGACCCATCTCAGCAGTATGGAAGCAGTTAACGGAAGATTTAATCACCTGAGATCGCCTGAAGGTATTATTGGCATTGTGGATTATGCCCATACCCCCGATGCGCTTAAAAATGTTCTTGAAACCATTCATTCCATCAGGGATCATAACGGGCAACTGATTACCGTGGTGGGTGCCGGAGGAAACAGGGATACCCTGAAACGGCCCCTGATGGCCGGGATTGCATGTGAATTCAGCGACAAGGTCATCCTGACTTCCGACAATCCCCGTTTCGAAGAACCGGAAATCATTCTGGAAGAAATGCAGAAAGGGGTGGAAATCCATCAGGCAAAAAAAGTGCTGGTCATCGTCAATCGCCTTGAAGCCATTAAAACTGCCTGTGCGCTTGCTAAACGGGGGGATATTATCCTGGTGGCGGGCAAGGGACATGAAACATACCAGGAAATAAAAGGAGTCAGACATCATTTTGACGATAAAGAAGTGTTGAACCAGATTTTATCCGGATAAGCCATGCTGTATTATTTATTCACCTATCTGCACAAATCCATGGATTTACCGGGAGCCGGGGTGTTTCAGTACATCTCCTTCCGCGCAGCTGCAGCCCTGATCACTTCCCTGTTCATCTCCATGATCATCGGAAAAAGGCTGATAAACTTCCTGAAAAGAAAACAGGTCGGGGAAACCGTTCGTGACCTCGGACTGAGCGGGCAGCAGCAAAAGCAGGGAACTCCTACCATGGGAGGGCTGATCATTCTGGCTGCAATACTGGTCCCCACACTCCTGTTTGCCAAGCTTCACAATATCTATATCCTGATCATACTGTTCGCCACGATCTGGCTTGGAATAATCGGATTCCTTGATGATTACATCAAAGTTTTCAAAAAAGACAAAAAAGGATTGCCCGGAAAGCTAAAGATAATGGGACAGATCGGCCTGGGATTGCTGGTCGGTTTTACCATGTATTTCAGTGACGATATTGTGATAAGGGAAAGGGTCAGGCAACAGGCATATATTCCTTCTGCCGATATCTTCAACATGGAAGTCCAGAGCTCGGCTGATAAGACCAGGATATTTTCAAAAACGGATGAAAAATCTACAAAGACCACGATTCCTTTTGTCAAGAATAATGAATTTGACTACAGCTGGCTTATTTCCTGGATGGGGAAAGGAGCCGTAAAGTGGGCCTGGCTGGTTTTCATTCCGATTGTAATTTTCATCATTATTTCTGTCTCCAACGGGGCAAATCTTACAGATGGCCTGGATGGCCTTGCGACGGGGACTTCCGCAATAATTGGTCTTACCCTGGGTGTACTGGCTTATGTGTCGGGGAATATTGTATTTGCGAATTATTTGAATATCATGTACATCCCGAATACAGGAGAGCTGGCTATTTACATTTCAGCATTTATCGGAGCCTGCATCGGGTTCCTCTGGTACAATTCATTTCCTGCCCAGGTATTCATGGGCGACACCGGCAGTCTTGCCCTCGGAGGAATCATCGCCGTGTTCGCCATCATGATCCGGAAAGAGATTCTGATTCCAATTTTCTGTGGCATTTTCCTGGCAGAAAATTTATCGGTGGTTTTACAGGTTGGCTGGTTTAAATATACAAAACGCAAATACGGTGAAGGGAGGAGAATTTTAAAAATGTCTCCCCTGCATCACCATTTTCAGAAATTAGGCTATCATGAATCGAAGATCGTACTCAGGTTTTTAATTGTCGGGATCATGCTTGCCGTTTTAACGATCGTAACATTAAAACTTAGATAATTCTTATGACATTAGAAGGTTTAGCCCTGCAGGGAAATAAAACGGTGTATGACAGTCTTGCCGCCACTGTTGCTCCCAGAGTCCGTGAAATACGCAAAGCGTTTATCAAAGAGAGTTTCAGCGATTTCCAGCTGGAGGAGCATCGCCTTGAACCGGTCGGCAACATTCATGGAGTACAGTACATCAATGACTCCCGTTCTTCCAACATCAATTCCACCTGGTTTGCTTTGGAGAGCATGGCCAGCCCAGTAGTGTGGATTGCCGGTGGCATTGACGGAGGCAATGATTGGGAAGTCTTAAAAACCCTTGTAAAGGAAAAGGTGAAGGCCCTTCTTTGCCTGGGTCTGGATACGGGCCGGATGAGGGCGGCATTTGCCGGCACCGGTATTTCGATCATTCAGGTATCCGGTATGGAGGAAGCGGTACAGGTAGCCTATTCCATTTGTGAAAAAGGCGATATCACCCTGCTTTCCCCTGCCTGTGCAAGTTTTGACCTGTTTGAAAATTTCGAGGAAAGGGGAAGGTTCTTTCGCACTGCCGTAAAAAACCTGTAAAAATCTAGCCATGCTGAAGTTTGCGAAAAATATGAAAGGGGATAAAGTTATCTGGATCGTGGTGGTCCTGCTTTCCATTTTTTCCCTTCTGGCCGTGTACAGTTCCACAGGTACGCTGGCATATAAAAAACAGCATGGCAACACTGAATACTACCTGGTAAAACATTTTCTGATCCTGGTTTTCGGCCTGGGATTAATGTATCTGACCCACCTTATTAAATATACCTATTATTCAAGGATATCGCAGATCGGACTTTGGCTGACTTTTCCCCTTCTCTTTATAACCCTTATTTCCGGCACCAACCTGAATGAGGCCAACCGGTGGCTTACGGTTCCCATCATCAACCTCACTTTCCAGAGTTCCGATGTGGCAAAACTGATTCTCATCATGTATCTCGCCCGCGTATTAAGCAAGAAGCAAGAGCTGGTCAGAGATTTCCGGAAGGGATTTTTACCTGTGATCCTTCCTGTTATTGCGGTTACCGTTTTAATCCTTCCGGCAAACTTTTCAACTGCTGCTATATTATTTGTAACCTGTCTGGTACTGATGTTCATCGGCCGGATCAGTCTGAAATATATTTTCTCCCTGATCGGCCTGGGACTGATCGGGGTGTTGCTGATTTTTACCCTTACGAAAACAATACCCGGCCTTTTCCCGAGAGGGAATACCTGGGTCAGCCGGATTGATCACTTCCTCAACAAAAATGAAGCGGAACCAGATGCCACTTACCAGGTAGATCAGGCTAAAATTGCCATCGTTTCCGGAGGAATTTTTGGAAAATCACCCGGAAAAAGCACCCAGCGCAATTTTCTTCCCCATCCTTACTCCGATTTTATTTTTGCCATCATCATTGAAGAGTACGGGATCATTGGCGGAAGTTTTGTGATGCTGCTTTACCTTATCCTTTTTTTCAGGGTCATCCGCATTGCCAATAAATGCCAGGGGAATTTCGGCACCCTGTTATCCATCGGGATTGGTTTCAGCCTGGTTTTCCAGGCCTTGATCAATATGGCAGTTGCGGTAAACCTTTTCCCGGTAACCGGGCAGACGCTCCCCCTGATCAGTATGGGTGGCACATCCATCTGGTTTACCAGCATCTCGGTGGGTATTATTCTTAGTGTAAGCCGTACGGGTGAGATTGAGACAAAAAACGGAACTGAAGTGGAGGTGCTGACTGAACCCGGCATCATTTCAGGATTGGAAACGCTTAAATCAGAAGCATGATCAGAATTATTATCAGCGGAGGCGGAACAGGCGGGCATGTTTTCCCGGCAATAGCGATTGCTGATGCTTTGAAAAAGAGGGTCCCGGATGCTGAAATCCTGTTTGTTGGAGCCCTGGGAAGGCTGGAGATGGAAAAAGTGCCCGGAGCAGGTTACCGCATTGAAGGGCTGACCATCAGCGGATTTCAACGACGGATGACATGGAAAAACCTGGGTTTTCCTTTCAAGCTTCTGGGCAGTCTGATAAAATCACGTTCCATCATCAGAAAATTCAAACCCGACGGTGTGATTGGTGTCGGCGGCTATGCCAGTGGTCCGACGCTGCGTATGGCTGTCAGTCTGGGCATTCCCGCATTGATACAGGAACAGAATTCATATCCGGGAATTACCAATCGTTTGCTTGGGAAAAAGGTTCAGAAAATTTGTGTTGCTTATGATGGTATGGAAAGGTTTTTTCCAAAAGAGAAAATCGTATTAACCGGCAACCCGATCCGCCGGGATCTGATTCATCTGGAAGGAAAATCAAAGGAAGCTTATGCACATTTTGGTTTGAAGGAAGATAAAAAAGTGGTGCTGGTCATTGGAGGAAGCCTGGGAGCCGGCAACATTAACCGCGCCATCAAAGCGTTTATGGATTCCGATTCCGGAAATTCAGAATTTCAGCTTCTCTGGCAAACAGGAAAATATTATTACGAAGATTACAAATTACCCATCCCGTTTTCCGGACACCCGGACGTTGGACACCGGGTTCATGCTGCCATTCTCCCCTTTATCGACCGCATGGACCTGGCCTATGCAGCGGCCGATATCGTGATTTCAAGAGCAGGGGCCATTGCCATCTCCGAGCTATGTGTCGTGGGGAAGCCTGTGATCCTGATTCCTTCTCCAAATGTGGCTGAGGATCATCAAACCAAAAACGCCCTGGCCCTTTCGGAAAAAAAATCAGCCATCCTGGTCAGGGATGCCGAAGCAGTCGAGAAATTGGAAAAAACCTTGATTGCTTTACTGAACAATGCGGAAATGCAGGCAGAACTGAGCCTGCAAATCCGGAAACTTGCGACTCCCGATGCAGCAGAAAAAATTGCAACAGAGGCGCTTAAACTAAAAAAAGATGAATCCTGATTCCCTGCGTTCGGTATATTTTTTAGGCATTGGCGGTATCGGAATGAGCGCCCTGGCAAGGTATTTTGCAATGAAGGGGGTTAAAGTTTCAGGATACGACCGTACCCCTTCATCCCTGACGGAAAAACTCAGCTCGGAAGGCATGCACATCCATTACAGCGATGATCTGAAAGAAACTCCAGAAAAAATTGATCTGGTGGTTTATACACCCGCCATTCCGGAGGATAATCCCGGGTTCAGGCATTTCCTTGAAAAAGGAATTCCCATGAAAAAAAGGGCGGAGGTACTGGGAATGGTCTCATCGCAATTCAAGACCATCGCGGTTGCAGGCACGCATGGAAAAACTACGACTTCCACCCTGATCGCACATATTCTTAAAGTGGCGAAAATGGAACCCCTGGCTTTTCTTGGTGGAATTTCAAAGAACTACAACACAAACTTTCTCTGCCCGAAGGATCATTCCCACTTGCAGACACACCAGTTTCCAGGTTCCACCCTTAATAACCAGATAAATCCGGTTTTCCACCAGCCGGTGTATTGTGTGGTAGAAGCGGACGAGTATGATCGTTCATTTTTGCAGCTCAACCCGTATATCGCAGTTATCACTTCTGCGGATGCCGACCATTTGGATATTTATCAGGATCATGAAACCCTTTTGAAGACCTTTACGCAATTCACATCTCAAATTGTGGATCAGGGTTCGCTGGTGATAAAACTGGGAACCGGGATAGAAACGGTCAAAAAACATTCCTTTTATCATTATTCCTATGCCCTGAATCAGGAAGCAACTTTTTTTGCAAAGGACATCCATTTAAAAGACGGGCTCTTGCATTTTACTTATGTCACCCCTACCGAAACCATCCGTAACCTGGTACTCGGAATTCCCGGTATGTTTAACCTGGAAAATGCGGTTGCGGCCCTTGCCGTTGGATACCTCCTGGGTATTGATAAAACCATTTTATCCAAAGCGCTCAGGAGTTATCAGGGTGTTCAAAGGCGTTTCGACTTCCGCATAAGGCGTAAGGACCTGATATTTATCGACGATTACGCCCATCATCCGGAGGAACTCCGGGCCTGTATCCGTGCAGCAAAAGAACTTTATCCCGATAAAAAAATTACAGGTGTTTTCCAGCCTCATCTGTTTTCGCGAACCCGGGATCTTGCCGATGCTTTTGCACGCAGCCTTGAACTTCTGGATGAACTCATACTCCTGGAGATCTATCCGGCAAGAGAAAAACCAATCAGGGGAGTAAACTCGAAAATGCTGCTGGACCGGGTGAACCTGAAAAAAAAGAAATTATTGGCGAAAGAGCAGTTATTGGGTGAAATTACGCGGAACATCCCTGAAGTGCTGCTTACGCTTGGCGCCGGGGATATTGATGAGATGGTTCAGCCCATCGTCATGGCATTTACTGATAAGGAGGCGGGGGAATGAAGAAATTCCTTGGAATATTGTTTATCCTGATGTGGATTCTGCTGGTTGCAGGAGCAGGGGTTCTTCTTGGCTTTGTGGAAACGGAGCAGTATGACCGTCCCTGCAGAAAAATCCATATCAGCATCAACTATGGCAAAGCTGATTTGCTGGTTTCAGTTCAGGATATTGATTCCCTGATCAGACATTCGGCCGGCAACCTGACCGGAAAACCCCTGGGATGGATCAACACTTCAAAAATTGAGGGCCAGATCCGTTTACAGCCCTATGTTGAAAAGGTAATGGTTTATGAAAACAACAAGGGGGAACTGTTTGTTGAAATCAGGCAGAGGGAACCCATTCTGCGAATTATTAACCGGAATTTTGAAAGTTTTTACCTCGACGGTGCGGGAACCCTGCTTCCCATAAATCCCCGTTTCCCGGCCAGGGTGCTGGTCGCCAATGGGTACATCAAAGATTCTTATGTCAACAACAAAAACCGCAGGATCAACGTGCTCGCCATTTCCGATTCCATGTATGCGGACTCGCTCCTGACCAGGCTTTACAAGCTTGCGATGTTTATCTCACGTGATAAAAACCTGAAAAACCAGATGGATCAGATATATGTAAATGATCTTCAGGAATTTGAGCTCATCCCCAGGTATGGTGACCAGGTAATTCTTCTCGGCGGTGTTGAAGACCTGGATGAAAAATTCACAAAACTCCGGATTTTCTATACACAGGGTCTGGATAAAATTGGCTGGAATAAATACAACATCATCAATATAAAATTCAAAAAACAAGTGGTTTGTTCAAAACTATAAAATACCATGAAAAATTCAGGAATTATCGTCGGTCTTGATATCGGCACTACAAAAATCGCGGTCATCGTAGGCCGGAAAAACGAACACGGGAAAATTGAAATCCTGGGCTATGGAAAAGTACCGTCCATTGGTGTAAAACGGGGAGTTGTCGCCAACATCGACAATACCGTTCAGTCCATCAAGGAAGCGGTTGCGGAAGCCGCCATAAAATCGGGAGTGGATATTAAATATGTGAATGTGGGAATTGCCGGCCAGCATATCAAGAGCCTCCAGCACAGGGGAAGCATGATACGGGAGGACAAGGAAACAGAGATCAGTCAGGAGGATGTGGATAAACTCTGCAACTCCATGTATAATCTGAATATGAATCCCGGGGAGGAGATCCTGGATGTAATTCCGCAGGAATTCAGCATTGACGGGGACCATGGGATCCGTCAGCCCCGGGGTATGAATGGCAGTTCCCTGGAAGCAAATTTTCACATTATCATCGGGCAGACAGCTGCTGCAAAGAATATTTATAAATGCGTCCGCCGGGCAGGATTCGAGGTTGTGGAACTCATTCTTGAACCCATCGCATCGGCTGAATCTGTTCTGAGTGAAGAAGAAAAAGAAGCCGGTGTCGTTTTGGTTGATATCGGCGGAGGAACCTCCGACATTGCCATCTTTCATGAAGGAATTATCCGTCATACTTCGGTAATTCCGCTGGGAGGAGATATCATTACCGAAGACGTCAAGGAAGGATGTTCTATTATCAAGAAACATGCCGAAGAGCTGAAAGTAAAATTCGGTTCTGCCCTTGCCCGGGAAAACAGGGAAGAAGAAATTGTTGCCATTCCTGGTTTAAGAGGCCGCACTCCAAAAGAAATAAGCCTGAAAAACCTGGCTTCCATTATCCAGGCCAGGATGGAAGAAATCATTGAACATGTTTATTACGAGATCAAAAATTCGGGGTATGAAAAAAAACTGATCGGAGGAATTGTCCTGACCGGGGGTGGCGCCCAGTTAAAACATGTCGCCCAGCTTACCGAATTCCTTACCGGCCTTGATACCCGTATTGGCTATCCCAACGAACATCTTTCCAGCGATGTTCCCCCTGAAATGGCCAGCCCCATGTACGCAACGGGCATCGGTCTGGTGATCGAAGGAATCGGCAGGTTCGAAAAGGAAGAAGGTAAGATGAAGGAGGAACCTGTCGTGGAAGAAGTTCCCGAAAAGGCCGACAAGAAGAAAAAGAAGGTAAAAGAAAAAAAGATTAAAGACCCGGATAAACAGGCAGGGAGCTTCACACAGAAATTCCTGGAGAAAATACGAAACATCTTTGAAGAGGAAGATATTGAGTAAACCGCTATTAACAATCTGTCTGTTGATAAAAAACCAAATGAAGATCACTTTATGAATTGTTTCTAATTAATTTTAAATGGACAAAAAACTTTCCACCATGGCCGATATTTTAAAGTTTGATTTACCTAAGAACCAGTCATCTATCATCAAAGTTATCGGAGTAGGGGGAGGCGGCAGCAATGCTGTAAACCATATGTACCGCCAGGGAATCAAGGGTGTGGATTTTATCATATGCAATACGGATGCCCAGGCGATGGAATCCAGTCCGGTCCCAACCAGGATTCAGCTGGGCGCCAATCTGACCAGTGGTCTGGGAGCCGGGGCAGTACCCTCGGTAGGTCGAAATGCGGCCCTTGAAAATGCAGAGGAACTGAAAGCTGTGCTTGGAAAAGGGACAAAAATGCTTTTTGTCACCGCCGGCCTCGGCGGAGGAACCGGAACCGGGGCAGCACCGGTCATCGCACAGATATCCAAAGAAATGGATATTCTGACCGTGGGAATTGTCACCATTCCTTTCGCTTTTGAAGGAAGAAAACGACGTCAGTTTGCTGAAGAGGGAATACGGGCGCTGAAACAGCAGGTTGATGCGCTGCTTATCATCAGCAATGACAAACTGAGGGAGCTTTGCGGCGACCTCCGTCTTTCGGAAGCCTTCACCCGTGCCGACAATGTGCTTACCACTGCTGCAAAGGGAATCGCAGAGATCATCACGGTGGCCGGCTATATCAATGTCGACTTTGAAGATGTAAAAACAGTGATGAAAGACAGTGGCGTGGCAATTATGGGCACCGGGATCGCCAATGGCCCCGACCGGGCACAGCACGCTGTGGAAGAAGCGCTTAACTCTCCCCTTCTTGATAATAATGATATTGAAGGCTCCAGAAATCTTTTACTTTATATCGGTTCGGGTAAGGACGAAATTACCATGGACGAGGTCACGGAGATAACCGACTATATTCAGCGGAAAACAAAATCCACTGCAGAAGTGATATGGGGGAATGGATTTGATGAAACCCTTGAAGACAAAATCAGTGTCACCATCATTGCCACCGGTTTTGACAAGGAGCACCAGGAAAGTGATCCCTTACGCCCGAAAGACGTTAAAATTCACACCCTTTACGGCGAAACATCCACCCCTCCCAAGGTAGAAAAACGAATCGCCGAAATTCCCCGGGAACCCGTTTTACCTTTTCTGAATGAAGAGCCGGAACAAATACCGGTAATCCAGGCAGATCCGCAACCGGTAAAGTCTGAACCAGCCATTGAACCTGTTTTCGAAAGCACAGACATGGCAGATATTCCCATGCGAACATTTGAGTTCATGGTGGAACCAACAGAACCCGATTACCAGAAGGAACCCATGGAAACCCTGGTTGACGAAACCCAGCCTTTCGATAAAGTGGAAGAACCTGCCCGTCCACCCCAGAAACCTTTGGAACCGGATTTCCCCGAATTAAATAAAAAAGCAAGCGAACGGATCCAGAAACTCAGGTCCTTAAGTGAAAAGCTGAAAACACATACTCCCATTGAGGCAAACCTTCAGGAGCTGGAGAATATTCCCGCCTATAAACGCAGGAATGTGGAACTGAATGAAGCAACTCCTTCGTCCGAATCACAGATCGCCCGTTACAGTCTGACTGAAAATCCGGATAAATCTGTAGACCTCAGGAGCGAAAATTCTTTTCTTCATAAAAATGTGGACTAAATGGGTCTCGAAAGTCAGATAAATGAGGATATAAAAGCAACGATGCTGGCCCGGGATTCCGAAAAACTGGAAGCCATCAGGGCTATCAAAGCTGCTTTGTTACTGGAAAAGACCAAAGAAGGAGGAAGCGGTGATATTCCCGAAGCCTCCGCAATAAAAATCCTTCAGAAACTGGTCAAACAGAGGCGGGAATCAGCAGAAATCTATAAAAGCGGAAACCGTGAAGACCTCGCAAGCAAAGAGTTATTTGAAGCATCCATCATCGAAAAATATCTTCCGGTCCAGTTGCCTGAAGAAGAAGTTATTGAAATAATACGGAAAATCATTGTCCGAACCGGGGCAGCATCCATTAAAGATATGGGAAAGGTGATGGGACTTGCTTCCAGGGAGCTATCCGGAAAAGCGGATAATAAGAAGATCTCGGAAATAGTCAGATCCCTGCTTCCCTCCTGAGCTGCTGCCGGCTTTTTATTTTTTCAACCTCCGGATTATCTCCTTTTCCAGGAATGAAAATGGCAATTGCGCTGCAATCCTGAGTTTGAAGTTGTTGTTGATTTTATAAACGGCTGCCGGACGCCGGATACAGGCTACGCGATAAACAAAGGCAGCCGCCTGCGCAGGGGATATGGTTTTTCCGATTTCTTTCACAGCACCATCCGCAAATTTTGCAAACTGAGGAGACAACTTCCATCCTGCCGTTTTATCTTTTATCCTGTAAACCTGTTCAAGCAAAGGGGTTCTGATGGCTCCGGGTCTTACCACCATTACGTCTATTCCGTGAAATTTTAATTCGATACGCAAAGCCCTGGAGTATGCTTCCAGCGCTTTTTTTGTAATCGGGTAAGTCATGAACGGGATGGTGATGTTCAGGCTTTCTGATCCGATATGGATGATTTTTCCGCCAGGGCTTTTCAGCAAAGACAGGAAGGTTTGGTTGACCCGGTATGCGCCAAAAAGATTTACCTCAAAAATTTTTACAAACGATTCAGGAGGTGCTTCAGATAGCGGAAAATACGTATCAATCCCGGCATTGTTGATAATCAGATCCAGGCGAATGTTTTCCGAAGAAATCAGGTTAAATACCTTATTTACAGAATTGCCTGATGTTACATCCATCTGCAGCACCCGCACTTTTTCCAGGGTGTCCAGATCGGCCAGGGCCAATTCATCGATATCGGTGGCGATCACCTGCCACCCCATGCAGAGAAATTTTTCAGCCAGGGCTCTTCCAAGTCCGCCTGTTGCCCCGGTGATTAACACGACTTTATCCATTCCCTGTATAACCTTTGGATTTAAATGCTTTCTCTTTCCGGGCCGAAATCAATTTTGAAATGAAGCAGACCGTTCCCCATAAGAATTTCCAAGTTCCGAATCCCTTCCTGACATCCGTATATCCGCGTTCCCCCCTGAGTACTTTTCCGAAAGCATTCCATGCCCGTTCATGATCGCGGACGAAATGATGAATCTTCAAAGGAACTGCATTGAAAATATTTTTAATTCTGTTGGCTTCCAGCAACTCACCCATCAGGGTGTCGTTCACATTTTCGGTATAGGTTTTCAGGGAAGACCTGGAATCACGCAGCCATGCAGCACAGGCATCTGCTGCCAGCTTCGCACTGCGAACCGCATAATAAATTCCTTCTCCGGTGAGCGCATCGGTAAGTCCGGCAGCATCACCTGTCACCAGTACCCTGCCATGGTGAAACCTGCTTTTCCTGATTCTTACCGGGATTGGCCAGGATTTCAGGGAAAAAGGGGTGGAACCCTCTTGCTTTAGTCCTTCACTGATCCGGCATCCTTCATCATTTAAATAATCCAGGAAACGCTTATAATAGGTCATCATGGAACCCGAAAGGTTTGCAGGGCCTCCCACTCCGATGCTGAAATGATCTTTCTTGGGAAAGACCCATCCGTAACCTCCTGGAAAAGTTCCCCAATCCAGAAATATTGTTTCAGAAAACCTTTGGATTATACCGGCTTGTACCGGAATTTCGGCTTCCCATGCCAATCCCGGCATCAGGTGATTGCGAAGCCCCGCCGACCTTGCCACGGCTCCGGAGGCTCCGTCGGCCCCTATCACGAGAAGCGAATGATATTGATTCTTTTGGCTTGTGACTGTTACCAGGTGCTCATCCTGCCTGATATTCATCACTTTTTCCCCGAATAACACTTTTGCACCGGCCTTCTGAGCCTTTTCCAGCAGCACCGCATCCAGTTTATCGCGCATGGTGCAATACATCAGGGGTGTGGCAGAACTCCGGGTAAATACTTCTTTAAATTCACAGGAAAACTGCACCTGATGGATGCTGGATTCAAACAGCGGGGAGATGTCAAAAGGAATTTCGTTAAGAATTTTATGGGTAAGCCCGCCTCCGCATACCTTGTATCTTGGAAAATCGGATTTCTCAAGCAACAACACGGAAATTCCTTTTCCTGCCAGATGAAAAGCAGCCATAGCACCGGCCGGACCCGCGCCCACAACGATTACGTCAGCATGGGTTTCCATGGGATTTACAGCAGGGACAGAACTTCCCTGAGCAGTTTTTCTTTATTGACGGGAACCACTCCGACTTCTTCACAAACAATTCCGCCGGCGAGGTTGGATATAAATGCAATTTCATATGGCGTTCGACCGAGTGCCAGGCAGAGGGAAGCAACGCTGATCACGGTATCTCCGGCTCCGGAAACATCGGAAACGGACCGCAGATGGGCAGGGACCATGATGGTTCGCGGTTCCGTTTTGTCTTTCAGGCTGATCATTACACCCTGTTCAGAAAGCGTGGTCAGGATAAAACGCGCATCCAGGCGTTCACGGAGAATCTGCGCTTCTTTCATGATAACCTCCCGGTCATGAAAATCCACACCTGATTTGATCCCCTCCTTCAGTTCCTTCAGATTGGGTTTAAACAAAGTCACCCCGTGATAGGCCTCGAAATTTTTCTTCTTGGGATCAACGGTGGTCGGAATTCCATATTTTCCGGCCCTATCAACTATTTCCTGAATGAGTCTTGGGGTGATGACCCCCTTATCGTAATCCTGAAATACGATGCAATCAATTTTTTCTTTATCAAGGATCTGGTCAACGACCCGGAGAAGGGTTTGAAGATCTTTATCGGCAAGGTCGTTTTCCATTTCCTCATCAACCCTGAGCATCTGATAACTATTTCCGAAGATCCGGAATTTGGTGGTTGTGATTCTCCGGTTGCTTCTGATGATGCCCACATCATCAATTTTTTCCTTTTTCAGCAGTTCTAAAAACTGTCCTCCTTTTTCGTCGGCGCCAATTACAGAACAAAGAATGGGTTTTGCCCCCAGGGCTTTGATATTCATGGCTACATTTGCTGCTCCTCCCATACGGTTTTCGCGTTTACGGAGGGCGACAATGGGGATGGGTGCTTCTGCTGAAATTCTTTCAACTTTCCCCCAGAGGTAGGAATCAACCATGACATCCCCTATGATCAGGATTTTCAGTTGGTTGAAATCCTTAAAAAGTTTTTTATAATTTCCTGATTTCTGTATGAAGGTATCTTCCATGATTTACGTGCTCAGGCTGTTGCAAACTGGTAGTCGGCGATTGTTTTAATGTTTGTATTCAGTTCATCGGTAGAAATTTCTCCATCCATCAGACGAATGATCCGGTGGGCATGTTGTGCAATGTCTTCTTCGTGGGTTACGATGATGACGGTATTGCCCATTTTATGAATTTCTTCCAGCAAGCCGAGGATTTCGATGGAAGTTTTGGAATCCAGGTTCCCGGTGGGTTCATCGGCAAGAATGATGGCCGGGTTATTGACCAGGGCCCGGGCAATGGCCACCCGCTGGCGCTGCCCTCCGGAAAGTTCGTTGGGCTTGTGTTCCATGCGGTCGGCAAGTCTGACCTCATTCATAACCTGTATGGCTCTTTCCTGACGTTTCACTTTCCCGAAGCCGGAATAAATAAGCGGAAGCATAACATTTTCCAGGGCGGTTGAACGGGGTAGAAGGTTGAAAGTCTGGAATACGAATCCGATTTGTCTGTTTCTGATTTCTGCCAGGGCATTGTCGTCCATTTTACTGACATCTTCACTGTTCAGCATGTAGGTGCCGCTGGTAGGGGTATCGAGACAGCCCAGGATGTTCATCAGTGTGGATTTTCCGGATCCGGAGGGACCCATCAGCGCCACAAATTCATTTTTCCGGATAACCAGTGAAACGGAGCGCAGGGCTTCGACAATGATGGTACCGATTTTATAGTTCTTGACGATACGTTCGAGACGAATTATTTCTTTTTCCATAGGTAGCAAAAATACAATAATTAAAACCTGATAATAAAATCCTCTTTACTCAATTCTTCTTTAAAAAACACCACTCCCAAATGAAACAGGTCGAAAGTGACCTTGACTGCAGGATGCCTCCTGATCTCTTTCCAGGCAGATTCCATTCCTGAAGACCAATGAATGTCATCAAAGATTAAAACGCTTTCCGGGTGAATATGTTTCAAAAATTCCTCAAAATAGTCAAGGGTAGGTTTCTTTTTATGGTTTCCATCCACAAAAATCAGATCAGGCGATGGCATTTCCTGAAACGCCAGGGGCAATTTTTCATCAAAGGGTCCGCAAATGACGCGGATGTTTTTGATCCCGCTTTTATCAAAATTCTCACGGGCCAGATGTGCGGAATCTATACAGCCTTCAATGGTAATGATCCGGCTGTCGGGTGCGGCGGTAGCCATATAAAGTGTGCTGATGCCAAAAGCGGTACCAAGTTCCAGGATGGTTCCCGGTTGCAGATCACGTACAAGCCTGAACAGAAATTGTCCTTTTCTTTCCGAAACCGACGATTTCTTTACAATGTCCCTGACCCGCACAAAACGCTGGTCGCAGGGCGCATCCTTTGCCATGGCTCCCATGTCTCTCCTTTTGATGAATCTTGAAAAATCGATCAGGTCATTTCTGACTTTTTTCACCGTTTTGTACTGGGGGTAATCTTTCCCGTTTTTTATGATATCATGATAGAAACGGTAAGCAAAGGGAGAATGGAGCTTATATTTTGACTGTGCGGAAAAGGAATGCCGCACATATCCAAAAACCGAATCAAGCTGCCTGATCATATGAGGTATGAATAGACTACAAAATTAAAGGAAATCTTATGATAAATCCGGGTCAAGACCAATTTAACTAATTTTGTGCATTAAAAACACGCTGATGGGACTGCAAAAGTTCTCCAAGGTTACAAACTATTTTTCTTTTGTTAAAATCAGTCATACTGTTTTTTCACTTCCATTTGCCCTGATCGGATTTTCGCTGGCCGTTAAATACGGAGGAGGGAAAGTCAGCCTGAGGTTATTGTTGCTGGTTTTGCTTTCCGTACTATTTGCCCGAAATGCAGCCATGGGGTTTAACCGGTATGCCGATCGTGAATTCGACCGGAAAAATCCCAGAACCGCGCTCCGTGAAATTCCTGCCGATGTCATTAAACCCATTTCGGCCTTGCTTTTTGTGTTCATCAATGCTCTGTTTTTCATGGCAACTGCATATTTTTTAAATTTTTTATGTTTTTTTCTTTCTCCGGTTGCTTTGATGGTGGTATTGGGATACTCGTTCACCAAAAGGTTTACCCATTTTTCGCATATGGTGCTCGGCCTGGGACTTGCGCTGGCGCCTATAGGCGCCTACCTTGCCGTTGCTGCCCGTTTTGATATTCTGCCTTTGGTTTTTTCCTGTATTGTGATTTTCTGGGTGGCCGGTTTTGATGTTCTTTATGCCCTTCAGGATATTGATTTTGATAAATCTGAACATCTGCATTCCCTGCCGGTTGTTTTAGGCAAACGAAATGCCCTTCTTTTGTCCGCACTGTTTCACTTAATCGCAATTTCTTTTGTAGTGATTGCCGGAATTTTCGGAAAATTTCATACTTTATACTGGATAGGAGCGGTTTTATTTTCTATTTTACTGATATACGAGCATCTCATTGTCAAACCCGGCAATTTCTCACGTGTGAATCTGGCTTTCGCAACCATGAATGGCATGGCAAGCGTGATTTATGCCGGTTTTGTGATTGCTGATCTTTTTTTTTAAGACGACAGGAATCGGGAGACGGACAAATTATTTGCCCCAGTTATCCCGGTCGAGAGAGCGGTAATTAATGGCTTCCGCAAGGTGTTCTGTTTTTATTTCCTGAGACCCTTCAAGGTCGGCAATGGTTCTGGAGACTTTCAGAATGCGGTCGAATGCACGGGCTGATAAACCCAGTTTTTCCATGGCTGATTTAAGGAGGTGGTGGCCTGTTTCGTTGATCTGGCAAATTTTTCTCAGCATCCTGCTTGTAATCTGTGCATTACAATATATGCCGGAAAATCCTTCGAAGCGTTGTTCCTGAATCAGACGGGCCTTCATAACTCTTGCCCTGACGGCCTCGCTTCGCTCGGCCGAATGCGTTTCACTCAGTTCTTTATAAGCCACCGGTACCACTTCCACATGTATGTCGATACGGTCAAACAAAGGTCCGGAAATCCGGTTGATATATTTCTGGACGACCCCCGGCTTGCACTGACAATCAAGCTGGGGATGGTTGTAATAACCGCATGGGCAGGGATTCATGGCAGCCAGCAGCATGAAGCTTGCCGGGTATTCCACGGTAAACCTGGCCCTTGAAATGCTGATCACCCTGTCCTCCAGCGGTTGCCGAAGTACTTCCAGTACCTGCCGCTTAAATTCAGGCAACTCATCCAGGAATAAAACCCCGTTATGCGCCAGGGAAATTTCTCCGGGCTGGGGTATCCCGCCTCCGCCTACAAGCGCCACGTCGGAAATGGTATGGTGGGGCGACCGGAAAGGCCGCAGAGATATCAGGGAATGATTGGCGGAAAGTTTGCCTGCAACTGAGTGGATTTTTGTTGTTTCCAGCGCTTCCTGCAGGTTCAGAGGAGGCAGGATCGATGGCAGGCGTTTTGCCAGCATCGTCTTCCCTGCTCCCGGCGGCCCTATTAAAATGGCGTTATGTCCTCCAGCTGCTGCAATCTCCAAAGCCCTTTTAATATTCTCCTGCCCCCTCACATCTGCAAAATCAAATTCATAATCTCCCAGTTGCCGTTTAAATTCTGTTTCCGTATCTACGATCGTAGGCGTTAATTCGATGTCATCGTTTAAAAAACCAATGACTTCCTTAATATTCCGAACCCCATAAATCGACAGACCGCTCACAATGGCGGCCTCCCTTGCATTACAGACCGGTAAAATAATTCCGATAAATCCTTTTTTCCGTGCTTCGATGGCAATCGGCAAAGCGCCTTTGATGGGCAACAGACTTCCGTCGAGTGAAAGTTCACCCATGATGATAAAGGATTCAAGCTTTGCCGTTTTAATGACTTCGTTCCCGGCCAGAATTCCCATGGCGATCGTCAGATCATACGATGAGCCCTCCTTACGGATATCCGCTGGAGCCATGTTGATGACAATTTTCTTGCCCGGTATGCGGTAACCGTTGTTCCGGAGCGCCGATTCAATGCGCTGATGACTTTCTTTCACGGCATTATCCGGCAATCCTACCATAAAGAATTGTATTCCCTGATCCATATACACCTCTACGGTAACCGTGATGGCATGAATTCCAAATACTGCGCTTCCAAATGTTTTTACCAGCATGTAAAAATTTTCTGCTTAATCGGAAAAGGGAGGCAAAGGTGAAAGGGAAAAACCGGAAAGTTATCAACAGTTGATAAAAAACTCACAAAGGTGACAAGGTAACAGGGTAACGAGTTCGCCTTTATTTTTCCGGTTTATATTTTGAAGCTGTGAGAATCTTCTGGGCGTCGTGTTCCAGCATCAGTTGCTGAAGACTTACATCCTCCTGATTGGCCATAAATTGCTTAACGATCTGCCATCCAATCCATGCGCCCAACCGGCCCGGAGCTTCTTTTGAAAATTCGGCTGTAAAAGGTCCATCGGCCATAAAAGTGCGTATGGTTTGTCCGTCGGTGGAATATAATAAGCGGTTTTCAATGATGGCTGCCCATACATGGGCTTCATTTTTTACGATCCAGTCGGTCTGAGCGGCATTATACCCTATGATAAACCGGGGATTTGTCAGAGGAGCCATGGCTTCGGTAAAATATAAAAGCTTTCCCTCCTCCACCATGTGATCCAGCAAAGCATTTCCGGGGAAATGCCCTGATTGCGAAATTCTTGCAAGCACCATCATACCATCGGGCACCATATTATCAGGGGTCATTTTATCCAGGCGGTACTGGGGGATACCGTCTGAAACATAAATTTTGCAATCCTTACCCAGATAATTATCGAACCCGATCAGCAGCACAGAATCGGCAAACTGAACCGGATAATCATAATCTCCTCCCGAGATATAAGCATAAACCCGTGGAATACGCGCATTGGGATAATAGTAAAGGTAATGTCTGAATGCCTCCGTAAGGTCTTTTTCAAGCTTGCTCAGATCCTTGAATTTGTTCTGAACGGCAGTATAAAAATCAATATTCCTTGGATTTTCAAGGTAGGCTTTCATTTCCATCAGTTTCACGGTATCATTCAGATCAGCATCGAGAAAAAAACGATAAGCAGGTTTAAGTTGCTCCAGACCGTCTTTTAAATTACCTCCCGAAACATGGAACAAGTCGAGGTCATATCTGTGGATTTTGATATCCGGAACCTGAATGTCACGGGTATTTATATCCAGCCTGTTCTTTCCGCTGTTGCAGCTAAACAGCAGGGTTAAGCAAAATAATCCGAAAACGCCATTCAATTTCATAATTTCCAACTCTTTGGTATCCACCCCTGCCCCTCCCGGATATAAAGAACGCCGGGAACGGTTGATTATTTTTGGATAAAATTATGTATTTAATTCCGGAAAAGAGGTGGGAATACTTATTTTTGCGCTTATACATTGGTAAAAACATCTGTATGTCCAAGAAAAATTTATTCTATACCCTGTCTTTAGCCGGGGTACTGCTGTTTTTCCCGGTCTTTCTGTCAGCCCAGAAGGAACTTCCTGTAAAACTGGGGTTGAAGATAGCGCCTAATATTGCCTGGATGAACCCCAGTACGAAGAACTATTCCTACAATGGAACCAGGGTTGGCGCGACAGTCGGTTTTGTGAGCGATTTTTATTTCGCAGAACGCTATGCTTTTTCGACCGGACTGAATTTTGCTTTTCTCAACGGACGGCTAACCTATGCCGATTCGCTCCTGGTGCCCGGTTCGGCAAAAATGAACGGGACTGTTGACCGGAAATATAATATCATCTATATCGAGATCCCCATGATGATAAAAATGCAGACCAAGCAATTCGGGGATTTTTCATTTTTCGGACAGATTGGCTTTGGAACCGGTTTCCGTCTCAGGGCAACAGCCAACGATGAGTATGCGCCCGATCAGGGAAATTCCTGGACTGAAAAAAACAGCATCACAGAGCAAACAACTTTGATCAGGGAGTCCATCCTTATAGGCCTAGGTTCCGAATATCATCTTGATCAATCCTCACGGATATTTCTTGGTCTCTCCTATTCCAATGCGCTGAACAATGTGCTGCACTGGAAAAACAGCAAATCAGGGCTCAATGAGAAAAGCATGCTGAACTATGTGGAATTGAATATAGGTTTTCTTTTTTAACCTTTCCGGATGAAAATCGCCCTCGCCCAGCTCAATTATCTGATCGGTGATTTCGATGCCAATGCGGCCCGGATCCGGGAAGCCATAAGCAAAGCAAGAAACATGCAGGCAGATGTGGTTGTTTTCGCGGAACTGGCCATTTGTGGTTACCCCCCGCGTGACTTTTTATCGTTTGAGGATTTTATCCACCGTTGCGAAAAATCAGTTGCGCTTATTGCGGAGGAAACACAGGATATCGCAGTCATCATTGGCAGTCCTTCTGTCAACCGTGAAAAGAAAGGAAAGCCTTTATACAATTCTGCTTTCTTCCTGTCCGATGGAAAAATCGCAGGAATTATCCATAAAACCCTGCTTCCCAATTACGATGTTTTTGATGAATACCGTTATTTTGAACCCAATCATCAGCCTTATCAGGTATTTGAGTACAAAGGGACCCGATTTGCCCTGACCATCTGCGAAGATCTCTGGAATATTGCAGATGATCCGCTATATGTCAGTAATCCAATGGACGAACTCATCCGGCTCAAACCGGATGTGATTATCAACATTGCTGCATCTCCGTTCCATTATGATCAGGCCGCTTCCCGTCTGAAAGTTCTTTCCCGAAATGCCATCACCTATGGTTTGCCTGTTTTCTATGTAAATCATGTAGGCGCTCAAACCGAACTTATTTTCGACGGGGGGTCCATGGTTATTGATAAATCAGGGAAAGTATTGTCAGAACTGAAATATTTCGGGGAAGATCTTCAGGTGTTTGACCCCACCCTAAACGCCATCCGCCATCCGTCATCTGTCATCTCTCTTATTCATGATGCTTTGGTGCTCGGCATCCGCGATTACTTCAGCAAGATGGGTTTTTCCAAAGCCATTCTGGGTCTTTCCGGGGGCATTGATTCTGCCCTGACCCTTGTGCTGGCAGTAAAAGCGTTGGGGAAAGAAAATGTAAAAGCCATTTTGCTCCCTTCCCGGTTTTCTTCGGAACACAGCGTAAAAGATGCGGAAGACCTGGCGAGGAACCTGGATATCATCCATGAAATCATTCCCATAGATGAAGCTTTCCGGGCAGTGGAACATACCCTTGAGCCGGAGTTCAGGGGATTACCTTTTAGCCTGGCCGAGGAAAATATCCAGGCCAGGCTGAGAGCCGTGATCCTGATGGCCCTTTCCAACAAATTTGGCTACATCCTGCTGAACACTTCCAATAAAAGCGAAGCAGCAGTGGGATACGGTACCCTTTACGGCGATATGTGCGGGGGATTGTCGGTACTGGGAGATGTGTATAAAACCCAGGTTTATGAACTGGCTGCCTATATCAACAAAGATCAGGAGATCATCCCCTTGAATACCATTACGAAGCCTCCATCCGCCGAGTTAAGACCGGATCAGAAAGATTCCGACTCCCTGCCGGAATACGATATCCTCGACAAAATCCTGTATCGCTATATCGAACAAAGGAAAGGACCGGATGAACTGATCCGGGAAGGGTTTGCGGAAGACATAGTAAGAAAAGTACTGAAACTGGTCAATACCAGCGAATACAAGCGTTATCAGACCCCGCCCATCCTGAGGATTTCCCCCAAAGCATTCGGCATGGGACGTCGCATGCCCATCGTGGGGAAGTACCTGTCGTGATACAAGATCTCACTCAAACACAATCTTCCCCGAATAAGTCTTTTTGCCGTTGCTGAGGATGGCCGTGTACATTCCTTTGGCCCGGGCTTCGATGTTCAGCTTTATTTTGTCTTCCGCGTTTTCAATAGCCGCTTGCTGAATCAGCCTCCCTTTATGATCGAAAATCTGCAGCCTGAGGTTCTTATCATTTTTAAATTCATCCGGAATGGTAATGGTGCACTTACCGGTGTTGGGATTGGCATAGATAAGCAACGAATTTTGTTCGTTTTTTGGGGGTTCTTCCAGGCCGGTGATGGCGGAGCATTTGGCAAGAATAAAATCTGTGGAGCCATAACTTTCAAAACTATTTCGACCCACTGTGGTCATACCGTAGAAAAGAAACATAAATAATGGATTTCCATCAACATCTTGTGACAGTCCATTTCCATTTCCATTGGCAAAATTGATTACACCTTTGCATTCACCGGTTGTAGAATACCGTGCTAAAAACATATCTTTAGTGCTTAGTGATTGTATTTTATAGTTGCCAAATGAGCCTTCACCATTAAAATATCCGGTAACATATGTATTGCCATCTGTATCAGAAATCAAATCCACTCCTTCCGCATGGTCTGCATGGGTTTGCTTCAACCATTGCACATTACCATCTTTATTAAGCTTCACAAGAAACATATCGGTCATGTTAGGCAAGGTAGTAATTAGGTTGGCAGAAAATGCGATGGTATCACCAAAACCTCCGGTAAAATCGAGTAGGAAGTGAGGGATTAGTTCCCTCACTGTCCTCTCACACCACCAGTACGTGCCGTTCGGCATATGGCGGTTCGTAAAGATAAAGACTTAGAGTAAGCCTCAGATAACCCGATAAGACCA